>Ga0208038_1000225_pt1 | contig 55124 bp, 45 predicted proteins | sample June2015DPH_16_1_FD_184714 | JGI IMG/M metagenome (GOLD analysis project Ga0208038, IMG submission 184714) | Peatland microbial communities from SPRUCE experiment site at the Marcell Experimental Forest, Minnesota, USA - June2015DPH_16_100... | ecosystem: Environmental > Terrestrial > Soil >...
TCACGGAACTAGTGCCTCCACCGAGAATCGGCGTGTCGCTGTCGGAAGGCGAATTGTTGTCCCAGACATCCACCTTATCGGCGGCGCTGGTTGAAAGGGTGACCTTGGCGCCGCTCTCATCGATGTAGACCAGACCGCGCATGTCGAGAAACGGGGCTAATCAGTGATGTCCCCTTTTCCCGTTCCCCTTTTCCCGTTCTGATGCGAACGGCCGAGCAACAGGGGCGCGATGTGCTGGAGGCGATCCAAACGCTGCTGAAAGCCGAATGGTCCGGCAAGGAAATCACGTTGCTGACCGACGTGATACCGATCAACATAAATCATTGGCGCGACGGTAAACAGTTACTCCCCTTTTCCCGTTCCCACCTTTAATCCCAGACGTCATTGAGACTGCCTTGTTGTGGCCGCATCCGCACGTCCTATCGTAACTACAACGCAATCCGACGTTACCTCGATCCACGCATTTGGGTCCAATTCGCTCGGAAGCGTTCGATGGACCAAGATCGCGTATTTGCCGTCGAGACTCATGTCAAACACTCTATTCAACATTGGAAGCTCATCCACTCTAGCCTGGCCGCGCAATAGTCGAACTGCGTTGTTTGAGGCTTCTTTCTTACGACTGCTCATAATTCGGCCCCACAGGGTCAGCGGCGCTGGCTCGTTGCTTGACCTGAACACCTCAATCCGGTAGGGAAATTCGGCACCTTCGAAAACCCAAAGCTGATCTCGATGCTCGTTCTCGAGCACGACGCGTAACTTAACAAGATCGCCGAATTGGTACTGATCGCGGTCAGTGGCCAGCTGTAATCGGCATCCCTCCACCGGAATACCCCATCCCCCCGTACCCGGGCTTGGACTGGTTACAGGCATTTCTAGCATCACGAACGCTGCAACAACGTAGCACGATATCTTAATCAGCATAATCACACCAAATGTTCTGAAATCCGACGGCCGCCGTTGTCCGATAAGGCCTCGGCGACGTCAATGCGAGTTAATAAACGTCTGCCAATCATTGTTCCACACCGGTTCCACGGCGGCACCTCGTCCCTCTAACACGCCTGGCGGCGAGCTGGGGTTAGTGACTGTCCACTGACCGTTATTGAGCGTAGCCGTACCACCGAAAGACCAGTCGATTTCCAACAAAGGAACCCAGTTTCCGCCCTTCGGTCGGTATAGCAAAAAAGTCTTGAAGGAATAGGCCTCAATAATCTTCGTCAGGCCGCCCAAAAGCGTGATATTTGGAGTATCGCCCACTTTTTCGGTTTGAGCGTCGTTGTTGGCCAAGTTTTGCACAATATTGTCATATGGAATATCCCGCTCCGCGTCGTCATCCAAAATGTACCCGTTCGTATTGCTGGAGAAATCTTGCCCGAGAATAGTCATTGTGTCCGTTTCTTGGACCAGCTGCACAATTTCCATTGACCCGGCCTCCATGTTATTGGTGGTCACGCTCCCAACAAAAGACATTCCTTGCGAGGACGGTAGATTGCTTGCATCGCCAAACGAAAAAGTTAATGCTGGCGGATGCACTTTGTTTCCGACCTCAACCGGTTGGTTAATGTTCGTCGGTGTTCCGGTGAAGTCCGCCATAGGCTGCAGAACTTCAAACTTGACCTGTTTGGTGGCTGGTTGATCGCCAACGCCGGTTATCGTCACGGACACGGTATCCACGCCAGGATCAAGCCAGAAGTACTTTATTTCCTTATCGGCAGTGCCGGTATTGCCCTGATTATTTGCCTGAAGCGGTGTTGGTGTCGCCGTGCTTGCGGTTGTCAGGCTGCCCGGAGTGGCCGTCCATGCAAATAGGGTGGTATCGGGCACTGACCAGCTATATGTCAAATGATTTTCGGCTACGCCGGGTGCGTCGACTTTTACCTGCAAATCTACATTCTGACCTACGACCCACTTAACTTTCTGGTTGGAAACGTCCTTGTTCAAAATCCCCGCATTGTTGGGATCGGTCAAGGCGATGATTTGGATCTTATCGGCGGTAACCTGCGTGGTCGCTGAAGGCAGCGTAGTTGCGCCAACGGAAGCAGCCAAGGTGAAGCCGATGTCGCCGACGATTGTGCTCGCCTGCGTCGCTCCGACCCAGAGCGTTGTGGGGATCGTGTCAGTTCCCACAGTCCAGCTCACGGAACTAGTGCCTCCACCGAGAATCGGCGTGTCGCTGTCGGAAGGCGAATTGTTGTCCCAGACATCCACCTTATCGGCGGCGCTGGTTGAAAGGGTGACCTTGGCGCCCGTCGGCAAATCGGGGACAAACAAGCTCAATGGGACGAGATTTTGTGTTCCGTCATCGCTGGCCTGAATGATCTGGTTCGCGGAGCCGTCGCCGAGGTTGATGCCCAGCGTGGCCGAGCTAATGATCACCTGCAATGATCCGGCATTGTCCAAATACCAATCGTCGCTGAAATAGAAGCCCAGCGGCGCGCCGGTGCCGGTGACGCAGACGTTATAAATGTGATTGGGATTGTAGGCGCCCCACCCTGGCGTGGCCCCGTTGATGAAGATTCCGTATTTGACGCCGGATGCCCCGTAAGCCTGCGGCGTGCCAGTCTGAAAGAATGCGTATGAGGCATCCGCGGCCGAAAAAGAGTTGTTTTGATTGATGGTACAGGTTCCGCATGCCGTGATCAGGTAAACCTGGCCGCTGACCAGGGCGTTGGAGTAGACGTGGTCGCCGTTGGTAGACACGGAGATGGTTTGCTCATTGGGGCTGCTATAAACCATTACTCCATCGGTCGCAGTTATCGTTCCTATGCTGGCTTGTATTGTTGCATTGGTGTTTTGACTGGGCGCGGCATAAACTCCGTTGGAGTCGATCGTACCGGCTCCCGAGATAACGGACCAACTGGCGTTTTGCGCAGCGGTGATCGGGTTGCCAAACTGGTCCAGAACGTTCGCATTGAATTGTTGGGTGGCGTTGGTTGCGATGACCGGGCCTACCGGCGAAATGGAAGAGATGCTCGTCACAGTCTGCTGGACGGTCACAGTTATGGGGCCGCTGGTCACGCTCGCGGAACCATATGAAATTTTCACGGTGAAGGTGTAGTCGCCTGCGCTGGTGAAAGTGGCGATCGTATTCTTCGCGGCATTGTAACCGTTGGTGCTGAAACTGGCGATTCCGCCACTGGGCGCCGACACCTGCCACGTATAGGTGAGGAGCGACTCGCTTTGGCCGGCAAGAGCGCCCAACACGCTAAGACTGGTGGACGTGCCGGTGACAGGATTGGGATTGGCCGCGGCGGGAATTGCGACCACAGGAGCGGTGGTGGCGGTAGTTACAATCAAGAGCGATGTTGAGAGTGAACCTGCGCTGGCGGTGATCGTGGCGGAGCCGGCGGAAGACGGCGCAGAATATAGACCGGTGGGACTTAGGGTGCCGACGCCGGATAAGGTCCACGTAAAGCTCGGTTGGCTAGGCATCGGTGTGCCGAACTGGTCGTTTTCAACGGCAGAGAATTGTAGGGATCCGTTGACGAGGATTGCGAAAATGTCGTCAGGCGTAATGAGGATGCTGGCCGTTGGCTGGACGGTCACTTTCACCTGGCTGGTCGCGGTGGCAGCGCCGTTGGTGATGGTGACTGTAAAGGTGTATTCGCCGACGGCGGTGAATGTGGCGGTTATATTCTTGCCGGCGTTTGTTCCGTTCCCCGTGCTGTAGGTTACAGGAGCGGGACCGTTAGCCGACCACAAGTAGGTCAGGTTGGATTCGCTTCCGCCTGGCAGTCCGCCAAGGACGCTTAGGGTTGTCGTCGTACCGGTGACAGGCGAAGGATTGGCAGAGGCGGCCGCCGTCACGACGGGTGGCGTGTACACGATGGCCACATTGCTGGGGGACGAATCACCGACGGCGTCATAGGCGAAGACGCGGTAATAGTATCCGGTGCCCTGCGTGGGCAAGCCGGGGATGCTGTCGCTGGTGACGTTTTGACCTGTGGTGTCAACTTGCTTCCAGTACGTTCCATCGGGACTCCATTCGATCCGGAAGCCGGTCTCATTGCTGGAATTATCTGTCCAGCTGAGATGCACTTGGTTATTCGTTGTATTCGCCGTGGCCGTCAGACCCGACGGGGCGTTTGGCAAAGTGCCGCCGGCGACCACGGTGACGGTTAGCGGGCCGGCGATGATGCCGGGGTCGGAGCCTATGAAACGGACCAGCGTCAGAGGCGAGGAACCGCTCGGGGAAGTATCCGCATCATCGCCGGGATAGCCGACAGCCAGAATGTTGCCGTCGGGTTGGACAGCCATGGCTAACTGCGGGAAATTTTGCAATGTTGTGGCCAGATAAGACTCGCCGTCTAAGCCGAACGAGGGATCCAACGTCCCATCGGCATTGTAGCGGTCGATGGCAACACCGGCGGAACCACCACCAGCAGCAAGAATCTTACCATCGCTCTGCAAGATCAGTGAATCCCATTGTAAGTCCTCCGGATAGTTGGGATTGCTGGGATGACTGACAGAGCCGTTGTTGCCGAAAGAAGTGTTCACAGTGCCGTCTGGGTTCGTGCAGTCAATTTCGCTGGAGTTGGTGTCGGTGTCGAAAAACAGGGTCAGGATTTGTCCATCATCGCTCTGTCCGGAATCGGATCGAACCACAACGCCTTGGACCCAGCCGTCCGAATGATCGAAGCCAAGTACGTTGCTCCACGTCTTGCCATCACTGCTTAGGCGAACAACTCCCGAACTATTGGCTGCCACGGGATCGTCCAGGTAGCTGGAGGCGGTCGATAGTGTGGCTCGATCGGCCGGACCGAAATTGCTGGGGGCGGTTGCGACGCCGTCAGTTCCAAAAGTGGTGTCCAGTTGGCCAGGATGCGCGGATTCTACCCCCTGCAAGGCAATAAACTGCGTTTGATCCGAGCCGTCGATGGCCAGAATTATGCGGCCAGTGGATTGGACGAATAGGCCGATGGGCGCGTCGGAGTTTGTAGGTCCGGACGCCACGCCACCGGTTCCAAAGCCGCTCACCAGGTTTCCATTCGCATCGTAACAGGCAACTGCGTAAGTTGACGGATTGGAATCATTTGAAATCCCGGCAAGGAGAATATCGCCGTTGGATAGGGCCAGGCAGTTCGGTCCGGTATCGTAGTTGAAGGCAATCGGCTGTCCGCCATTGAACGACGGGTCTATTGAACTGCCGATAAGCCGCCTTAACACGGTTGTGAGGGGACCACTTCCGACGCCGATTTCGCTGGCGACGAGGATTTGGCCTTGCGGGTAGCCCGTCGCAGGCTGCAAGGCAATGGACTGCCAGCCGTTGTCAGCGGACGTATCGATGTTGAAAATTCCCGCGGAGCCGAATGTGGAGTCCAGCGATCCGCTGTAAGTACCATCCGTCGCCGTGGCTGTGATGTAATAGGTGCCGGCGGCGCCGAAATAGTGCGTCACTGAGGACGTACTACCGGCAACCTGCTGGATGTCCGGATTGTCAGCAGGCGTCCCGTCGCCCCAATTGATCAGCCAATTCTTCAGAGAGCTCTCCTCATTGGAGTACAAGTCCAGCGTATACGGATAATTCACTATACTCCCGGAGCCGCCCGAGATGTACAACTGCAAGGTCGGAGTGCTGACCTGGACCGTGAGCGTTTGGGGCGGGTAAGTAGCATCGTCATCGGATGGATTTACGGTGATCTGATACGTGCCGGCGGTCTGGTAGTCGTGAATCGCCGCGACGGAGTTTCCTGTCGACGAGGTCAGTGACGTGTTGTCGCCCCAGTCGATCGACCAAGTGACGGTGCCTTGATCCGGATCCCCCGTGGGGTACTGGGCGGACAGACTGAGAACGTAGTCCGAGCCCGTGTTGACCGACGATGGTCCGGACACCACGATTGTTGGGGACGCAATGTTGCTCAAGTGAAAGCTCACCGGGGTGCCGACGCTCGGTGCCGCGGAGGCGGTCACGACGTAGCTGCCGACGGTGCCGTTGGCGGTGGCCGAGTCACCGACGATGCCCGATGAATCCAGGATGACGCTGTTTGTGCCAAGTATCGCCGAGGCGCCGCTGGTGGGGGCGGTGAAGGTTACGACGCCGCCCGCGAGGTTCGTCAGATTGGAATCGTTAGCGGTAACCTGAATAACCAGGTCGGAAAAGGGGTTGTACACCGGCACGTCCTGGTAATCACCGCTGATTGGCGTTACCACAAACCCCTGGCTTTCGAAGGCCCCGATGTCCGGATACTGGCCCTGTGGCCGAGCGACGCCGCGCTCGTCCTTGGTGATGGGATTGCCATCCGGGCCGTTGAACGTGGCCCCCGCGTCCAACGCCCGGCTTCCCGGGAGCAGAGCCATCGTCGGGATCGGGATCTCATTGGGGTCGTGGGGATCACTGTAGTCGTCCAGTTGGGCCAACAGGGGATCGATCGTATCGCCCGGAAGGGGCAGGATGTTGTGATTGGCGGTGGTTAGCCCGCCGCTGCCGTCGCGGATCAGGTTGTAGGTTCCGTTTATGCCGCCGCCGGACAAGTCCCCGCCGGTGTTGCCGGCGACAATCGTCCCATGGAGCGTGCAGACCGCGTAGTTGTCAACAGAGTTGTTGAAGATGCCACCGCCCATTTGTGATGGAGCGGTGTTGCCAACGATGGTGCAGTCTGTGATCGACATGAGGCCATTGTCATTATCGATGCCACCGCCGCTGGTGCCGGCGGTGTTGGCGGTGATCGTGCAATTGGTGAGGGCGAGGGCGACGGTAAGGACGTTGCCGTTGGACAGGGCAATCCCGCCGCCGTACGAGGCGGCCGTGTTGTCGGTGATCGTGCAATCGCTGACGGTGGTGCTCCCATAGCCGGCGCCGCCATCATCACAGTTAATGCCGCCGCCGTTTAGGTTGTCGTAGATGTAGCAACCCGTGACAACCAGGACGCCGCCGTTGTTGATGCCGCTGCTGTTGCCGCCGGTGATGCTCAGGCCATCGATCTCGGCACTGGAGCCGCCGTCCACGCTGAACACGCCGCTTTTGCTTTGGGCGTCAAGCGTCAGCAGATTCGCCCCCGGTCCCTGGATGGTCAGCTTCCCGGAGGTATCGTCCAGTTCCAACACGTTGCCGTTCAGATCGATCGTCGCCGGACCGCTGGCCGTCAGCGACGCCCCGAACGTGATCGTCTGATTTCCCCCCATCGCATCCGCCAGATTGGTCGCATCACGCAAAGACAGCAGCCCTACGCCGATCGGATCATCCAGGGTCGTGTTGACCACCAATGGGTTGGCTTGCGTCTGGAATGCGCCGATATCGTAGCCGGAGGGTCCGGGTCGGGGGAATCCGCGCTGGTCGGTCGTGACGTTGAAACTTGCGCCATGCCCAATCGCCGGGCTATTTGGCAGCAGGGCCATGGTCTGAGTGGGTCCGCCATAGTTGCCCAGTTGGGCCAGCAGGGGGTCGATGGGGGATGAAGCCGTCCCCAGGATGTTGTGGCTCGAGGAGGCCGCCGACAGCCCGCCGCTGCCGTCGCGGATCAGGTTGTAGGTTCCGTTTATGCCGCCGCCGGACAAGTCCCCGCCGATGTTGCCGGCGACAATCGTCCCATGGAGCGTGCAGACCGCGTAGTTGTCAACAGAGTTGTTGAAGATGCCACCGCCCATTTGTGATGGAGCGGTGTTGCCAACGATGGTGCAGTCTGTGATCGACATGAGGCCATTGTCATTATCGATGCCACCGCCGCTGGTGCCGGCGGTGTTGGCGGTGATCGTGCAATTGGTGAGGGCGAGGGCGACGGTAAGGACGTTGCCGTTGGACAGGGCAATCCCGCCGCCGTACGAGGCGGCCGTGTTGTCGGTGATCGTGCAATCGCTGACGGTGGTGCTCCCATAGCCGGCGCCGCCATCATCACAGTTAATGCCGCCGCCGTTTAGGTTGTCGTAGATGTAGCAACCCGTGACAACCAGGACGCCGCCGTTGTTGATGCCGCTGCTGTTGCCGCCGGTGATGCTCAGGCCATCGATCTCGGCACTGGAGCCGCCGTCCACGCTGAACACGCCGCTTTTGCTTTGGGCGTCAAGCGTCAGCAGATTCGCCCCCGGTCCCTGGATGGTCAGCTTCCCGGAGGTATCGTCCAGTTCCAACACGTTGCCGTTCAGATCGATCGTCGCCGGCCCGCTGGCCGTCAGCGACGCCGCGAACGTGATCGTCTGAGCTCCCCCGGCGGCATCGGCCTGCTGAATCGCCCAGCGCAATGTCCCACTGTTGCCATTGTCGGCTAAGCTTGTGACGTTGTACGACAGCAGTACACGCGACTCCAGTGATTCAACAATTGTCTTATTCAACCTGTACTGCGCTCGGCGAGACCACTTAAACGACCGGAGCCAATGACCTGCGTGCGCCGCCAATCGATTCGTATGCACCGTAGCCATGAGAATGCCTCCTCCGATGACCAGTTGTGAGTTCTTAGCCGGCGCGGGCAAACGGGCAGACGTGCGTGCAGCGCCGTCCCCGCGCTCTGTGACGATGCCCTTTCAACAACTGCGTTGCACTACCCAACAAAAACGTATGCTGGTCAGTCTACAGATGCGATTCAAAAGGCAAAACTGAAACCCATTTTGGCAACAGTCGCGCCAGCCGCCAAGGAATTGACGCTGCATCGGCCCCTCCACGCCCAACAACTCGAATTTGGCTACGTTCCGTTCCAATACAGCGACAGCGCACCATGCACCATTCCCGCCGAGGACCGCGCCCGCGCCGAGCGTCTTTTCGACGAAATCCGCCAAAAACAGACCGACGGCCGCCCCTCCGTGACCTTCTTGGTCGGCAGTTGCAGGATCAATCTGCTGGTGGAGAAGCTGGTGGCTTCGGTTTTCTCATGTCGTCCGTTCGACCCGCCGGACAGAAAATGGCCGGTGCCCTTTTATCTGCTGTATCGCCCCCATGATCCCGATTTGCCCAGTTGCTTCGGAGGCAGGAAGCCGCCGCCCAGCTGCGCCCGCCCAGCCCTGCCGGGCATCTATTACCGCAGCGGCAACCAACACTGGACCTGCTGTCCCAACAGCGAAGGCGGCGACACCGGCGTCGTCATCGTCACCTTCCAGGAGGCCAGTCAGGCGCTGGAAGTGGCCTTGTTCGGATTTTCCAGCGCCAGCACCGCCGCCGTGGGCAACTATTTTTTAAAGCATGCGGATGAGTTCTGGCCCCCCAACGCCGAATTGACCGGCCGACAGGTCGCGGTGTACATCTGCCAGTTCACCTGGACTACCACCGCCGCCGAGCCCACTTGCAGCGTCGTCTTGTTGCCTAAAGAGATTCTTAATCCCCCGCCGCCGCCGCATGATTCGTGGCCAGACGCGACCCGACTCTCCACGGCGGGAGCTAAAACAAGGAAAGCCTGACCGCGGCGGCGGAAGTCAATAAAAAATCCCCGCCAAACGCGAGTCTTCGGCGGGGACAACGGAGAGGCCGGGATTCGAACCCGGGATACGGGTTTGACCCCGTATAACGGTTTAGCAAACCGTCGCCTTCAGCCGCTCGGCCACCTCTCCAGCGACGCAGGCAAAAAGGTAAACGAAATACCGCCAAAGGCAAGACAACACCCGCCGCCTGGGCTTCAGCCCAGCCCTGGCCACGAGCGCCGGCCCTTGGCCCTGGCAAATGCTTCGCGGATGTTCTGCACCGTCTGCGGCGGCAGGGGGCCCTTGGCGACGTACTGGATGTTCCGTTGCACGTTCTGGAGATTCGTGGAGCCGATGATCGCCGTGGTCACGCCTTCCTGGCTGAGCGTGAACCGCAGGGCCAACTCCGGCCACGCCGACTCCGGCGGCCCGGAAATGCCCAGGGCGGATGGGTCCAGCTTCATCTTCTTCAATCGCTGCGTGTACTCGCTGGCGTAATCCTTATAGAAACCCGGCTGGGCGCTCAGATCCTTCCACGCCGCGTTGGCGATGGATCGCTTGGCCAGCACGCCGATCCGGTTCTTGCGCGCCGCCGGCAGCACGAGGTCGATGTTGGCCTGATCCGCGAGGCTGATGGACGTTTCGATCACGGCGATATCGGGCAGGGTCGCGGCGTACGCCGCGGCCTGGTTGTCCCCGCTGTATCCCGCGAAGCGAATCTTCCCCGACTCGCGGGCCTTGAGCAGCCCTGCAATCGCCTCGCCCTTGCGCAGCGTCTGCTCGTCGCAGCTATGCAGGAGCATCACGTCGATCGCATCGGTCCTCAGCCGCCGCAGGGAGCGATCGACGGTTTGGGTAATCAGCTCCGCCGACCACGCCGACGCACTGATATCCGGCAGCTTGATGCCGCATTTGCTGATCAGCACGAACTGCCCTCGTCGCTGCGCCACCGACTGGCCGATCAGCTCCTCGGAATTCCCATACGCCGAGGCGGTGTCGATGACGTTCACGCCCTGATCGAGCAGAAAATTCAGGATTTGTGCCGCGTGCTCTTGCTCGGTTTTGAGATATCCGATCTGTGCCGCCCCGAAGCCCAGGGGCGAGACTTCCAATCCGGTTTTTCCCAGAGGTGTCTTAATCATGACGGAATTGTACGCGCGTCCCTGTGGTCGGCGAGTTAAATGGTTCTTATAATGCGTTAATTCGTGAGGGCACTTCGATGAAGCGCATTACGTTGACGGCCGTGATCGAACGCGAGGGTGACGGGTTTGTCGCGCTGTGTCCCGAATTGGACATCGCCAGCCAAGGCGGCTCGAAGGACGAAGCGCGGCGGAACCTGGTGGAGGCAGTCGAGGGTTTTTTGGAGGCAGCCAGTCCGGCGGAGATCAAGAGCCGTCTGGGTGCCGAGCGCTACGTTGAAGATCTTGAGGTGAGCGTTGCCTAAGCAGCGCCCGATGTCGGGCCGCGAGGTCTGTCGTGTCCTGGAAGCGCACGGGTTTGTCCTGGTTCGCCAAAGGGCAGCCATCGAATCATGCAACGCCGCCTGCCCGAGACGACCATCACCGTTCCCGTGCCTGATGACCCTGAATTGCGCCTAGGAACGCTCTACTCCATCATTCGACAATCTGGCCTGCCGCGCCAAGTGTTCGGACGGGGTGGACGATCATAAAGAACGACCCACGGACTGGCCGTGGGTCGTGCCGGTGAACTGGATTTTTCCAATCGGCTTCACGTCGCGTCGCTGGAGGCGGGGGCGAGTTGCGTCTCGCCCTTTTCGGCCTTTTCCTCGGCGCTGTTGACGGCGGCGAAGTACAAATGCTTCTCGCCGCTGTCTTCGGTCTTGACGGTGATGCGCACCAGGTCCTTGCCCTTGAAGTTGCCGCGGAGGATTTCCTCGCTGAGCGGGTCCTCGACGTTCTGCTCGATGGCGCGGCGCAGCGGGCGGGCGCCGAATTCGTTGCTGGTGCCCTTGTCGATCAGGAAATCGCGGGCTTCCAAGGCCAGCTCGATCTTCACGCCGTGCTCGGTCAGACGCTTGGTGACCTTGCGCAGCTCCAGGTCCACGATGCTTTCCAGATCGGCGCGGCCCAGGGGGCGGAAGACGATCACGTCGTCCAGTCGGCCGATGAATTCCGGCCGGAAATACCGCTCGATTTCCTTCAAGAGCGTCGTCTTGATGGTCTGGTACGAGCGTTCTTCCCTTTCGCCCTTGGCCTTGGGTTGCAGGCCGAACTGCGGGCCGCCGTCCTTGATCAATTCCGCGCCGATGTTGCTGGTCATGATCATGACGACGTTGCGGAAGTCGACGTGCCGGCCGAAGCTGTCGGTCAGGCGGCCTTCCTCCATGATCTGCAGGAGCATGTTGAACACGTCCGGGTGGGCCTTTTCGACCTCATCCAGGAGCACGACGCTGTAGGAGCGGCGGCGGATGCGCTCGGTGAGCTGGCCGCCTTCCTCGTAACCGACGTAGCCCGGCGGGGCGCCGATGAGTCGGCTGACGTTGTGCTTCTCCATGTATTCGCTCATGTCGATCTGGACCAGCGATTCCTCATCGCCGAACATGAACTCGGCCAGGGCCTTGCTCAGCAGCGTCTTGCCGACGCCCGAGGGACCCAGGAACAGGAACGTGCCCATGGGCCGGTGCGGGTCCTTCAAACCCGAGCGGGCCCGGCGGATGGTCTTGCTGATCGCCTTGATCGCCTCGTCCTGCGAGACCACGCGCTTGTGCAGCTCGTTTTCCAGCTCGAGCAGGCGCTGGGCCTCTTCTTTTTCCAGACGGGTCAGCGGCACGCCGGTCATCTTGCTGACCACCTCGGCGATGACTTCCTCATCCACCACGCCATCGACTTCCTTGGCCCGCTCGCGCCACTGGCGCTGCATCTCTTCCTTCTTGGCGCGGAGGGACTCGGCCTGATCGCGCAGCTTGGCGGCCTCCTCGTACTCGGCGTTTCGCACCGCCTCGTCCTTTTGGATGCTGAGGCGCTCGATCTGCTCCTCGATTTCGGCCAGATTCGGGGGCTTGGTCATGCTGCGCAGACGAATCCGCGCCCCGGCCTCGTCCAGGACGTCGATGGCCTTGTCCGGCAGGCACCGGCCGGTGATGTAGCGGTCGGAGAGCTGCACGGCCGCGTGCAACGCCGCGTCCAGAATCTGCACGCGGTGGTGCGCTTCGTAGCGGTCGCGCAGACCCTTGAGGATCTCGATGGTGTCGGCGGTGGTGGGCGGCTCGACGGTGATCGGCTGGAAGCGCCGCGCCAACGCCGCGTCCTTCTCGATGTACTTACGGTATTCGTCGAAGGTGGTGGCGCCGATGCACTGGATTTCGCCGCGCGACAACGCCGGCTTGAGCACGTTGCTGGCGTCGATGGCGCCCTCGGCTCCGCCGGCGCCCACCAGCGTGTGCAGCTCGTCGATGAACAAAATGACGTTCTTGGCCCGGCGCACCTCGTTCATGACCGCCTTGATGCGCTCCTCGAACTGCCCGCGGTACTTGGTGCCGGCGACCATCATCGCCAAATCCAGCACCACGATGCGCCGGTCGTGCAGGATCTCCGGCACGGTGCTGGAGATCACCATCTGGGCCAGGCCCTCGACGATGGCCGTCTTGCCCACGCCCGCCTCGCCCAGCAGCACCGGGTTGTTCTTCTGACGCCGGCACAGAATCTGGATGACGCGCTCGATCTCGTTCTTGCGGCCGATGACCGGGTCGAGCTGCCCTTCGCGGGCCAGTTCCGTCAGATCACGCCCAAAGCTATCCAGCGCAGGCGTTTTGCTCTTGCGGTTCTGGCCCTGTTTTTCCTGTGTCTGGGGTTCTTCGCTTTCCACACCCGCTCCCAAAAGATTCAAAACCTCTTCGCGGACCTCTTCCAACTTGAGGCCCAGATTCATGAGCACCTGGGCCGCTACGCCGTCGTGCTCACGCAATAAGCCAAGCAAAAGGTGTTCCGTGCCTACGTAGTTGTGATTGAGGTTCCTAGCCTCTTCAATGGCGTATTCGATCACCTTTTTGGCCCTTGGCGTCTGGGGCAACTTGCCCATGGTCACCATGTCCGGGCCGCTCTTGACTAGTTTTTCAACTTCCAACCTCACCTTGCGAAGATCGACATCCAGATTCTTAAGGACGTTGGCGCCGACGCCGCTGCCTTCCTTGACCAGACCGAGCAGAATGTGCTCGGTGCCGATGTACTCGTGGTTGAACCGCTGGGCTTCCTGGTTGGCCAGGGCCATCACCTTCCGGGCCCGATCCGTGAATCGTTCGAACATTTCCATCTCCTGTAGGCCGGCGTTTTTTGGGTGCCGGTCCCTCGCCGCATGCCCTCCCTGGCCTGGCGACCCGGCAAAAGGTCGCTCCCGCTTGCCGTCGATTGTAGGGGGGCTACCCCTTCACAAGCAACGTCCCGTGCGTGCCGGTCTATTACACTTTACCAACGAAACGATCCGCGAGGCACGTTGCCGCATCGTATATCGGCTCGCCGGCCGAGCGCGACAACTTTTTGGGCATCCCCAGTTGCCAGCCGCCCCGCGTTAGCCGATAACTGACTCCAGTATCGTCAGCTAACGCACACTCATGATTCACCAAGCTCTAGACCTCTTCATCCATCTCGACAAGCACCTCAACGACTTTGCCGCGGCGCATCGCATTGGTGTTTACATTCTGCTGGCGGTCATTGTTTTCTGCGAAACCGGGCTGGTGGTCACGCCGTTTTTGCCGGGCGATTCGCTGCTCTTCGCGGTAGGGGCCCTGGCCGCCACCGACGGCTCGCCCATTCACCTGCCCGCGGTGATCGTCATGCTGTGTCTCTGCGCTAACTGCGGCGACCTGCTCAATTATTCCATCGGCTTTCGCGTTGGCCCCAAGGTTTTCAGCCGCGAAAGCTCCTGGCTGCTCAACAAAAAACACCTGGAAGAAGCCCACCGCTTTTACCAGCGCCACGGCCGCAAAACCATCATCATCGCCCGCTTCGTGCCGATCATCCGCACCTTCGCCCCGTTCGTGGCCGGCATCGGCCGCATGTCCTTTTCCCGATTCATCGGTTTCAGCGTCAGCGGCGGACTGTTATGGGTGGTGACGTTGACCATGGCGGGCTACCGCTTTGGCCGATTTCCCTGGGTCAAGACCCACTTCCAGGTCGTGATTCTGGCGATCATCGTCATTTCCCTGATCCCCGCGGTCATCCACGCGTGGCAGGCTCGCCGCCGCTCCGTCAATCGTACCCCAGGCGAGACCACCGCGGACGCGGCTCTGCGCCCCTGACCAACTCCCGCTGTCACAGATTCGCCTTGACGATCAACTCCTGGCACCACGCCGGCTGCAACAGGTACTGCGGAATCACCGCGAACGCCCGCCACGACACCACCGCAAACGCCACCGTGAAAATCAGCCCGATCGCCGAAGCGACGGCCTGCGACGCCCCCGCCGGTCCGGTTGCAGCCGTCGCCAGGACACACCCGCTGATATTCACCGCGGTGCCAATCAAAAACAGAATGAACATCGTCAGCGGCGCCCATCGCTGCGACCGCGTTGTCCCCCGCCACGAGAAATAGTACAGAACGCAAAGCCCCACAAAAAATCCCCCCGGGATCAGCATGGCCAGGAACATCCCCCACTGGCGGCCTCGCGCCGGCGCAGTGGCGACTGTCGCCAGGCCGACGATCACCATGACCACCGCGAAGATCACGGCCAGGAGCAGCATCAAGTGGTACAACCGCGCCGCCGCCATCACGCGCTTGCGTAGCTTCACCGTCTGCTCAAAGCATTGCACGCGCGCATCGTCCAGCGGCCAATCCCCCGTGTCGCCGCGGGGCGCCGCATGGTTCCGCAGATTATCCACCGCCCTCTGCGGCATCCCCATCATGGGCGTGTAATACCCCATTTCCACCGGCACGGCCCTCGGCGGCGCCTGCAACGCCGGGATTTGCCCCGCCATCATCCATTGCGGCATTCCCGCCGACCACGCCAAATCGGAGCCGCTCAATTCCCCCTGGGCCAGCAGCCGCCGCAGATCGTCCAATGTCACCGGCCCCTGCTGCTGATCCCCGCGCATGTAAAACCAATTCGCCGAAGTTGTCATGAGGTCTCCCCTCGTGTGAAGGTTCGCCGCGGCCGGGAGGTCGCCACGGCATGGCCTACGGCCACAGGGCCGCGCCGCTCAATCCCGCCGTCTCTTCCAGGCCGCACATGAGATTCGCGTTTTGCACCGCCGCTCCCGCCGCTCCCTTGCCCAGGTTGTCGATCGCGCCCAGGGCGATGATCGTCCCGTCTCCCGCCGCGTAAGAGATGAACGCCCAATTCGATCCCGTTGCCCACTTGCTGTGCGGCGGCTGATCCACGACCCGCACAAACGGCCGCCCCGCGTAAAACTTCCGCGCCGCCGACAGACACTGCTTCGTGTCGGCATCCCCGGCCAGATAACAGGTCGCCAAGATCCCCCGCGTCATCGGGATCAAATGCGGCGTAAACACGATTCGCGGCGATGGCCCGCCCCCGGCGCCCCCCAGCTCGCGCACCGTCGCCGCCATCTCCGGCACGTGCGGATGCTTCAGCAGCCCGTAGGCCGAAACATCCTCATTGACTTCGGCAAATCCAAGCTGCGCCTCTGGGCTGCCGCCGCCTCGCCCGGCGCCGCTGATCCCGCTCAGGGCGTCAATAATGATCGGCCCATCCACCTTGACCAGCCCGCCCGCGATCAGCGGCGCCATCGCCGTCAGCGCCGCCGCCGGATAACACCCAGGATTGGCCACGCGGCTGGCGGCGCGGATTTTTTCCGGCCATACGTCCGCCAGACCATACACCCATCCATCCACGTACCGGTGATCCCCCCCGACGTCCACGATCTTCACGCCCGCCGGCACCTTCGCCACCGCATCGCGCGACTGGCCCGTCGGCAGCGACACGAACACCAGATCCAGCTTCGGCAGCGCCGCTGGACTCCATTTCTGGATTTTCATCTCCGCAAGTTTCGGCGTGATGCCCGCGAACCGCTCGCCGAGCTTCTGCCCCGCGGACGATTCCCCCGCGACATACGCCACATCAAACGAGGGATGCCCCGCGCAGATGCGCAGCACTTCCCCGCCGCCGTATCCGCTGACGCCCACGATGCCGACGCGAATGCTCATGCGGATAAGAATAACGCAAGTCCGCCCGCCGCTCTATGGACTGGCCAGCCCCTTGTTGGCGTCGTCCAGCTTCTTTTGCTCCTCGCTTTTCATCTGTCGAACATCCCCGCTGGCGGGTTTCTTATCGCCCAGGAACTGGTCGAGCAACTGGATCTTGGCCCTGGCCACTTCCGCCTGGATTTTCAGCGTCTGCTGCTGTTCCTTACCCGCGATGTCCGCCGCCAGTTGGGGATGATGCACGCCCCAATAGATCCCCGCTCCCGCTCCCGCCAGAAAAATCACCACCGCAAAGCCAAGTCTCACCATGATGTCGCCTCCCAGTTCTTAAATGCAACCGCAGAGACGCAGAGAGACAGAGACAGCTGCAGAGAAAAAATCTATTTCTATTTTTCTTCTCTGCGGTTGCATTTTCTTTATTTGATTACCGGCAACGGCTTTCGTTCTTTTTCGATCTTCTCCCAACCGCTGCCCAGCTCGCCGATGGGGTCCGGCGGCAGAATATCCACCTTCTTCTCGCCCAGCTTGGCTTCGCCGCGCTTCACCTTCTGTTCAAACTGCCGGCACTCCGCCAGCAGCCGATCCAGAATTTCCTCCTCCGGCACATTGGCCACGCGCTCGCCCTGCACGTAGATGATCCCGCGCCGGTCCCCCGCGAAGATGGCGATGTCCGCCCCCTCGCACTCGCCCGGCCCGTTCACCACGCAACCCATCACCGCCACCTTCATCGGCAGCTTGATCTCCTTCTCCAACTGCTTGCGCACATCCTGCACCAGCCTGAACAAATCCACCTGAATCCGCCCGCACGTCGGGCATGCGATCAATTCCGCCCCCACGCGCGTCCGCAGCCCCAGCACGTACAACAGCTCCAACCCATCCTGCACTTCAAAAACCGGATCGCTGGCATAGCTGATGCGGATGGTGTCCCCGATCCCGCTGCACAGCAGATGTCCCAGCGGCACCACCGACCGGATCGTCCCCGTCTCCCTCGGCCCCGCGTGCGTCACGCCCAGGTGCAGCGGGTAATCAAACCGCTGGCTGATCTCCTTGTACGCGGCGATCACCAATTCCGGATCGATGCTCTTGGCACTGATGACGATGTCGTGGAAATCCTCCGCCTGGAAAATCTCCAGATACTCCTCCAGCTTGGCGATCATGATCGCCAGCAGATGTCCGTGCTTGTCATTGGAGAACACGCCCCCCAGTTCCTTCATGCGTTTTTGTTTGTCCTTACGTTCGACGATCGACCCCTCATTGACCCCGATGCGCATGGGGATTTTTTTTGCCTTGCACGCCTGGATGACGTCTTTGACCTGTGCCCGGTCGCTGATGTTGCCCGGATTGAGCCGGATTTTATGGATGCCCGCCTCGATGGCTTCCATGGCCCGCTGAAAATGGAAATGCACATCCGCGACGATGGGCACGCTTACGCGCGGCAGAATTTCCTTCAGTGCCGCCGTATCTTTCTTTTCCGGCACCGCCACGCGGACGATATCCGCTCCCGCGGCGGACAGCTTATTGATTTCCGCGACGCACTTATCGATGTCCCAGGTGTATCCGGCTGTCATGGTTTGCACGGCCACGGGGGCATCGCCGCCGATGCCGACGAACCCATGGGTTTTATCGCCCAGTACGACTTTGCGCGTTTTACGACGTGAAATCATGGTGAAGGACTCTAAATGCGTCCCCCCTCAAAATCAAACGCGGCCGCCGACGCCCAGAGAGCCAGACTGCAAGGAGAGCCGCTCCCCAGAGAGCCGGGCCGTCCTCGGCCCGGTCCTCCCCCCGAAATTCAATTGAACCGCCGAGTGCGCCGAGGACGCAGAGAAAACCCAAGAATTGATTGACACCCTACCCCGCCGATTACCCGGCCTGCGCTAGCGGGCGAACGGCAAGCACTTCATTTTCCGTCAACGGCCTCCACATTGTCGACGCTGACGGCCGTGACCGTGATCGACTGTCCGACGGCATCGAAGACTTCGATGACCCAGCCCTGCGGCCCGCCGGATGAATGGGGTACCAGTTCCACCACCGTGGCGACATCCCCTTTGCGCAGATTCTCCTGCGGTACATCCCGCCGAAGCGCCACCTGCTGATACAACTCAACGGTTGGTTTTTCTTTCCTCATGCCCCCACTATACCGAGGCCCAACCAATACATGGGATGAATTGCAAAGTATGAAGCATTACTAACGCGGTCGCCGCCTGACGGATCGAAGACCCGCGGCGCGTCCGTTCTGCTCAACTTATGCATTAAAAACCCACAAGTTAGCAGTAGCTCTGCGAATGCCTTCGGGTCTTCGACGAAGCCGCGGACCCACGTGTACCTTTCTGCCTCGACTCGCCCGTTTTCGAAATCGCAGCCGATCTCGATTAGTAACTCTTGGATTCTTTCCAGAGAGAACTCCTTCGGCCAACCTCTGAAGCGGCGCGCCAGATGGCCGAGGCCGCGCCATTTAAATGCCCACTCACTTTCTAGGTCATCGAGCCTTTGTAAAGAGAACTGACGAATTCCCGAGGTGACATCATGCTCGCCCACGTATTTCGCCCCTCGCTTCTGCGCTTCGTTCAGGCAAGCGTGCGTAAGACGCAACAAGTCGCGTGGCGTGCCGGTGGAGTGCTGCCAGAGCTGTTCAAATACATCTTGGTAAAACAGCCCCGTCCAGATTTCACTTTCATTGTGGCGCAACACCCTCGCGAGCCGCATCTGAACAATTTTCTTCACGGTCACCTGATCCCAGTTCACACTGCATACGCCCGCCCGGAATTTATCCCGGTCCTCCAGTGGTAGTTCGCGAAAAATCTGCTCACGAATGGCGACAACGCATTTTATCTTATTGCGGTCCATTCGGCGCAAGGAATAGAACAGCGCCGCGATAAACCAATTCTGAATATCTGTGCCATTCCAGTGCAGGTCCAAGTCGTCGACCAGGAGATAGTACCTACGCGAAAGCAATTCCCCGAGATGCTTTGCGACTTTATTGACCAAATTGAGGATTTGCAGCTCTCGCCCCTCTCCGGGGTTTGGTCCGAGTTCTATTCGCGCACCCACGTGCCCCGGCGTCCCTCCTGCTGATAACTCAATTTCATTTATCAGGTCGAGCATCTTGTCGGTTAACGTCTTTGGGTGTCCCTCGTCCGTGAATGTCATGCCGACAAGACGGCGCGCTGCCTTCTCGCTCTCACCCCGAAAAACTCCAAAAAGCTTGTCCAAGATATATCCAAGGCCGGTGGCAGGAATTTCATGCCGCAGCACCTCGACCGTTAAGACGTAATCCCAAAGCGATTTGAACATCCATTGGTACTTGCCGCCTTCGAGAAGTAATGGTGTACTCGCTTGCGCGTTCGCCAACGACTGAAAAGCGAGGTCGTCCGGTGCAATCTCGATGATACGGGTAGTCTCCGATTCGCGAAGGAGCCGTACCATCTGCAGTACGGCAGACTTACCGATTCCTTTGGGTCCGACGAAAAATGTTGCATGGTCATCGAAGTTTAACGCCCTATCGACGTAGAACTCCCGTCCCACGTAGTACTCCGCCAACGATTTGTCGTGCTCCGCGACAATGTTGGTCAAGCTGTTAATCTCGCTTGCCCGTTCCCGCAGGTAATCTTTTCCACGGCTCGACTTGGACACCTCAAACCTCCCGCGATGGTGGGACAGCAGCTGTGCGCAATCGGCGCCCAGTCATGGGTCGCTTCCAAGTTCGCCCCCTCCAAGTGCCTCGCCACCTAAGCACGGTCTACTTCCGAAAAGGGAACGATCGTTTGCGCGCCGTAGCTATAAATTCTATCGTTAGACCGAGCCAGTCGCGATAGTTCCGGAACTAGAAACCGGCGCGCCTCTCGACACTTGAATCGCTGCCGGGCACCGCCCAAGCGGGCACTGTGAAGGACGGTTGAGGAAGCGGCCTGTGGCCGCAAGTCCAATTCCGGGGGGACTGCCGGTCGCGGAAAAAGAGGCAGGGTCCGATGTCGCTCCCAAAGCTTTCGGCTTCGGGTCCCGTTCCCCACGGAGCGGGATGCGTCGGACCCTGGATCCGTCATTAACGATTTGCGGGTCCAAGTTGGTTGGGCTCGCCGCAAACTCGTCGCCCCAGCCCTTTGATTTGTGGCGGGCGTGGGACTTTACACTATTCTATCACACACCACGCCCCGGGCCGTGAAAATAGTCGACGTTTTTCCGGTTTTTTCGCCGACGGTTTTCGCCGTCCGCGACGCTTAGAGCGTTTTCAGTTGTCATGTGGCGTCTGCGTTGCGTTCCAAGGGGCCGGATGCAAGGAAGAGTGACGAAACGGGTCAAATAGGAGACTCTTTGAGGAGCGATGACGCCGCAGACGACCCCTTGGAACGCAACCCGAAGGGCCGCCGTCAGGCGGCGCGGACGCTACAGAACAACTGAAACCGCTCTAACCCCATGTGGCGGAACGCTTTGTTTCACGCAGCCCCCCAATTGCAATTCCAGTTCGAACCGAGCGCCCGGGGTTAAGAATTCTTTTTCAAAAATGGGCCTGAGCCGAGCCGCTTGTTCCGATAACCGCGGCAGTTACGATGAAAAATCTACCGCGCACATTGCTAACTTGAGCAGATGCCGGCTGTCTAGCTAGCGGAGGAAGCCCCTCACCCTGACCCTCTCCCCGGAATACCGGGGAGAGGGGATGATCGGGCGCCAAATGCATCGGTTATTCATTTTCATCTCGATTCTACTCGCCTCGATCTCGATCGCTTGGGCGGATGATGCGCATCAAGCCCAAGTGGCCGCGGCGCGGGCCAGCGCCATCGATCGCTTGGCCGGCGACATCCGCGCTGAGCCGATCGCCGGGGCGATCGGCGTCCGCAACCTGATCGATCAAACCGGCTCGCAAGCGCGACTGCTTAATGTGCTTCAGCAAGCCCAGCAGATCGGCGGGCCGCGATGGATCGATCCCGATACCTGCCAGGTTCGCCTGGACATCGCCGCACCGCTGGTTCGCGCGGAGCTGGCTCGCATCGCGTCTGACAACCCGCAGAGCACGCCGCTGCCTGCGGCGCTAATCTTGCGCGATCTGAAGAGTTGGGACAGCCGGGTCTTTTCCGCAACCGGCAGCAGCACGGGGCGCATCGATCTGATCCGCCCGCCGCCGACTTCCATTGCGTGGCGCGATGTCAGTCCCGAGCAGATCGTGGCGCAGGCGACCGCCGCCCGGCAGGACGTGGTCAATCGCGTGCTGGACAGCATTTCCTCCGTTCCACTGGCCGGCGGCAAGACCGTCGGCGATGCGCTCTCGATCCCGGCCGTCGCCGCGGCGATGGCCGATTGGGTCGGCAACCGCCCGGTTACGCTGGTCGATTTCCGGGATGACAAGAGCGTCGAAGTGACTTTGTCTTTCACCCCCGCCGCTCTGTGCCAGGAGCTGCGCTCGCTGCTCACCGGGCGGACGGACATTGCGCTTCCGGCCGATGACAAGGCCTGGGCAGCGGTGGCGGAAGCGATCTCCAAGCGGATGGCATCGCCCGTGGGCCGCAGCGGCCCGGCGGCCGCCGCTACTCGGCCCGTGCAGTCGCTGCTGCCCGCCCAGCCGCCGGATTGGGTGGATCGTCAGATCGACGCCCAGGGTACTGGCGCCGCTCGCACGCAGTTGCTTTCCGCCCGGGCCGCCGAATACGCCGCGGCCAGCAATCTTCACCGCCAGATTCAGGACCTGCCCTGGGGCGACGGCAAGACTCTGGGCAGTGCCGCCGCCCGCGACCCGCGCCTTGCCGCCGCCATCGACCAAGCCCTGGCCCGTGGCGCCCGTGTTTACAGCGTCGAATACCTCTCCGATGGCAGCGCGACCGTTCACATCTCCCTGGACCTGCGCGATCTGTGGGAGACGATTTCCCAGGCCCGTTAACCCTAAAAGTCACCCATCGCCTGTGTCGAAGCAAGCTGGGGAAATAATCCGGCCCCTGCCGCGTTGAAGGTGCAGAGGAGCGTAGAGACGCTTAACCATCGAGGGAACCATGATTCTGCACAACTTTGGCAAATCGTTGGCCGCGGCGACGGGCGCTGTTCTGGCGGTCGTTGCGATCCTGTCTGCTCAATCCGTTAAGGGCGCCGGTACGCCGGCAACGCCGCCCAGCACGCGGCCAACGGGCAGCATTACCGTGCTGGTGCTTGACAGCAACAATAAACTCGTGCCAGGCGCCATGATCCGGCTGTTGGCGCTGCACGGATGGCACCGCCATGCCCGCTTGCCAGCCACACAGCCCGCCGCAGGCGGCCAAGCGACGCCCGGCGCATCCGGGCCGACCCGTGAGCATCACAGACCCGCGCCCATCGCCCAGGGCACAGCCGACCAGAACGGCTCATTTACGTTTACTGACATCCCCTCCGGCCGCTACGGCGTGATGGCAATGATGAGAAAGGTCGGCCACGGCCATGTCCGGGTGGAACTCTCCCCCGGCGCCGACGGCTCGGCGAATGCCCACGTAACCATCACCCTGACCCCGCCCCAGCACCATCGGTACGGCGGGAATGCTCCCGCAACCCAGCCCTCCAACGCGCCCCAGGGCGGCGCCTGAACAGCGGCGATGCAAATGACCCATCATCGCCATCGAAAATGTACGCGCGAGATTATATGATGTGCTCTGCGTTGTAAGGACAGAGGAACACCAACCAACGAGGGACACATGATTTTGCACAATATTTGCAAAGCGCTGGTCGCCACGGCGGCCGCGAGCCTGGCCGTCGTCGCCGTTTTTACCGCTCAAACCGCGAAGGCCGACGCGGCCACGCAGCCCAGCACGCAACCGACGGGAAGCATCACCGTCCTGGTCGTCGATTCGGATAAAAATGCCGTGCCCGGGGCGAAGATTCGCATTGTGGACAATCACGGCAGCGTCCCCGTGGAGCTGTCCGCCACCGCCGATGACAAGGGCTCCTCGACCTTCACCGATATCCCAAACGGCAAATATAACGTGTCGGCCTCCATGAAAGGCGTCGGCCGCGGCCACGCCCGCGTGGAGCTGTCCGCCGGCGCCGAAGGCTCAGCCAGTGTGACCGTCACGATCACCCTGACTCAGCGCAGCCACCCGGCCGCGCCAGCAAGCCAGCCGACCAATTAGCCTCAGGACGGCAGCGGAACCTGAACGGGGCGGTGGCGCTACTGCATCGCTTCGATCACGTAGGGATTAGACTGCATTTCGTCGGCCAGCGTGCTGGCCTGGCCGTGGCCGGGGAGCAGCCGCGTCTGCGGCGGAAGTTGCATGATCTTACGGATCGAAGCGTACAGATGCCTCTCATCGGAATCGGGCAGGTCCGTGCGGCCGACGGCGCCCATGATGATCAAATCCCCGCCGACCAAAACCTGTTCCTGCGGCAGATGGTACATGACGTGCCCCGGCGAATGGCCGGGCGTGTGGATCGCGTGCACGGCCAGTGAGCCGATCTGAAGGACCTGGCCGTCGGCGACATATCCGTCGGCCCGCCGCGACGGGATGACGAAGGGCAGCGGAAAAAACTGGCTGCCGGGTTGGATCAGTTTGGGCTCGTCGAGGGCGTGAATCAGAACTTGGGCGTGCGGAAACTGCGCCGTGACCCGTGCGTGATCGGCGACGTGGTCGAAATGCCCGTGCGTGAGCCACAGGCCGATCAGGTCCCAGCCGCGTTTCTTGGCTTCGGCCAGGAGCGGGGCGGTGGTGTCGTTGGGGGCGTCGAAGAGGACGGCCTTGCCCGCCGTTTCATCGGCGATCAGGTAGCAATTGGTGGCGGCGATCCCGCCGGCGTTCATTAAAATCTGCATGGTCAATCAAACTCCAATCCGATCTGGCGGCGGATTTCGTCCAGGACGCGCATGTTGCCCAGGGAATCGGCCGGACTGATGGGCGCAGGGCGGTTGCCGAAGACCGCGGCGGCGAAATCGTCGGCCTCCAGAGCGAAAAGCTCGCGGTCGGCGGTTGCGTAACGCACATCCCGCGGCGGGGCGGCGGTCGGTTTGGCTTGGTCCATTTTCGGCACGATGCCCTGGGTGAGGATGAACTTGGCCCGCCGCCGCGGTTTCCAGGGGACGGGAATCTCAATGTACCCCTCGGTGCCGCACAGGTATGCGGTGTTGTTGGCCTGAGCGCCCAGGCTACAGACGAATTGGCTGATCAGGCCACCGGGAAAGACCAAATCGGCCGCGACCAGCTCATCCACGCCGCCGGGGTGCATCTTGGCCGTCGCGTGAATCGCCGTCGGCTCATTTCCGGCCAGCAGGCGCGCGAAGTTGACGCAATAGCAGCCAATGTCCATCAGGGCGCCGCCGCCGAGGTCGCGGACGAATCGCACGTTGCCGCGGACGCGGCGGGTGCGGAAGCAGAAGCTGGTGCGGATCAGCCGCAGTTCACCGATCGCCCCGCTGCGCACGGCTTTGAGCACGGCACGGGTGATCGGATGCGACCGATACATGAACGCCTCGCACAGCAGCCGGCGAGCCCGCTTGGCCGCGGCGAACATGCCAGTCGCCTGCCGGGCATCCAACGCCAGAGGTTTTTCACACAGCACGTGCTTGCCCGCCCGCAGGGCGGCGATCGTCCAGTGACAATGCAGCGAGTTGGGCAGGGCGACGTAAACGGCATCGACGGACGGGTCGGCGATGAGCTGCCGGTACGAGCCGTAGTCGGCGGCAATGCCGAAGATGCGGGCAAATTGGCGGGCATGGGCGGCCGTGCGTGAGCCGACGGCGGCAAGAATTCCGCGGCGGCAGTGTCGCACCGACTGGCAAAATTGCCGGGCGATGTTTCCCGTGCCCAGGATTCCCCATTTCAGCTTGGCCGCCATGGGGCGAAAGATACGCGGCAATCGACCGCCCGCCAAGAATGCGGCGGCGGCGGTCCGCGGGTAGACTGCACTTGTGCCGCGAAGGATTCTGCTGCTGATCACAGACCTGAAGATCGGCGGAACGCCGACGGTGGTGCGGGAATTGGCCTTGCGTCTGGGGCGCAGTGACGGGTTTGCCGTTCACGTGGCGTGCCTGGACGGCCGGGGTGCGGTGGCCGACCAACTGCTCGAACGCGGCGTGGCGGTCACCGCGCTGGATGCCCGCTGCGACGCCGACGCCGGGGCGGTCTTGCGGTTGATCCGGCTCATCCGCCGGCAGCGATTTGACACCGTGCTGAGTTTCCTGGTGCACGCCAACGCCGCGGCGGCACTGGCGGCGCCGTTTTGTCCCGGGGTGCGGCTGATCGAGTCCATTCAAACCACGCAGCCGCACCCGCGATGGCATTGGGCGGTTCAGCGGCTGGCTCAGCATGCGGCCCAAAGAATCGTCGCGCCCTCGCCGTCGGCTGCGGCCGCCGCCCGGCGCTGGGCGGGCGTACCGCAAAGCAAACTGGTCGTCATCCCCAACGCCGTGGAACCCTCGCCCCGCTCTCTGCCGGAGTTCCGGGAAGGGGGCAAGACAGTCGTCTTTCTCGGCCGGCTCGATCCGATCAAGCGAGTCGGCGATCTGGTTATGGCCATGCCGATGCTCGAGAGCGACGTGACGTTGCACGTCTTCGGCGAAGGGGTCGACCGGCGGGCGATCGAAGAATCGATCCGGGATTTGAATCTCGAAAAGCGGGTTACGTTGCACGGCGAGGTGGACGGACCCAGGGAGGCCCTGGCGATGGCGGACGTGCTGGTGCTGCCGTCGCTGGCGGAGGGTTTTGGATTGGTGCTGATCGAGGCGATGGCCGCGGGCGTGCCAGTGGTGGCGACCGACGTGCCGGGAATCCGCGACGTGGTGAGCGATGGTGTCAACGGATTGCTGGTGCCGCCGAAAAGTCCGCAAGCGCTGGCGGGCGCGATCGGGCGGGTTTTATCTGACCGGGCGCTGCGCCAGATGCTGGTGGGCAATGGATCGCGGATCGTGCGGGAGCGATTTACGTGGCAGCAAGTGTTGCCGATGTATAGATCGCTGCTGGAGCGAGGGTAAATCGCCTCTCCATCAGTCGTACGGGAGGGGGGCTTCGCCTTTGGGGCGGGTTTTCCAGCGGCGGTGCATCCACCAGTACTGGGCCGGATCGGCGCGCACAAAATCCTCGATGGCGCGCGTGTAGCGCTGCGTGATGTAAATCAGCGGATCGTCCTGCTTCTTCCAATCCTCGGGGCGGATGATGTCCTGAGCGGCCATGCGAAAATGAAATTGGCCGTCGCAGCGCCGGGCGTAGCCGATGATCACGGGAACTTCATACTGCATCGCCAACAGGGCGATGGATTTGTAGGTGCTGGCCCTTCGGCCGAAGAAATCGACGAACACGCCCTTGGGCCCGGCATTCTGATCGGCGACCAGGGCGACCACGCCGCCGTTGTCCAGTAGCTGCGCCACCTCGATGGCCGCGCCCTTTTTTCCCACGATGCGCTGCCCGCGACGCTCGCGGACGCCCAAGAGCCAGTCGTTGAGGTACGGATTATTCAGGGGCCGGGCAACGCTGACGGTCTCGAAGCCCAGGGTGGCCAGGACGTAACCCAGGATTTCCCAGTTGCCGTAATGGGCCGACAGGAGGATCAGGCCCTGCTTGGGGCGCATCAGAAGCTGCAGGGTGGGTCGGATGTCATCCAGTCGCACGTAAGTGCGCCAGGTGTGGAGGTGGATCAGCCGGGGGGTGAACAGGATTTCCACGCCGAGCATGAACAGATGCTCGAGGCTTTGGCGTGCGATCTGATCGCACTGCGTTTCCGTCAGGTGGGGGAAGCAGTTGTGCAGGTTGGCCCTGGCGCGAGCGGCGTGGCGGACGTCGACGGCGTACCAGATTCGTCCGAGGCGGCCGGCGGCGGCCAGGCAGAAGGTGACGGGCAGGCAGTGGATCAGCATCGCCCCCAGGCGAATCGCCGCGTAGAGAAGCCGATCCATTAAATCGTTGCGTTGGCCGTTCATCGAGAAAGGTGAATTCTATGAGTGAAGCAAGCTGAGACAAGGAGACGGGGAGAGGGGGAGACAGGGAGAGGGGGAGACAAGGAGAAGAATGGATCAGCCGCCGATGCGGCTCATCTGCTGGTTGCCGTGATGGCTGTGGACCTTGGGCTTGAGGCGGACACACTCGGCCATGGCGTCAGCCAGAGCATCGCGGCGCGATTCCTCGCCGCCGTAGCCGCGCAGGATCGGCTTGAGATCCACCTCGCCGCCGTCGAAGAGGCAGGAGCGCAGCAGGCCCGTGGGGGTGAGACGCAGGCGATTGCAGGTGGCGCAAAACGGGGCGGACATGGCACTGATGAACCCGATGCGGCCCGCGGGCCGGCCGACGGCCAGTCGGTACACCGAAGCCGGCCCGACGCCCGGCTCGCTGTGACGGGCCACCGGCACCAGCGGTCCCAATTCCTGTTCGATCATGGCCCGCACCTGCGGTTCGGGGATCAGCACGTCGCCGCCACGGAGCTGATGGTCGCACCCGGCGGCGGGGCCCAGAGGCTGCATCACCTCCTCCTCGAGCAACGCCGACTCGCCCAGGGGCATGTACTCGATGAAGCGCACGGTGATTTTTCGGCTCAGGGTCAGACGGGCGAAATCGACCAGTTCATCGTCGTTGGTTCGGCGCATGGTGACGCAATTGATCTTCACGGGGAATCCGGCGCTCTGGGCGGCATCCAGGCCGGCCAGGACGGCGCGCAGGTCGCCGGTGCGCGTGATCCGGCGGAACTTGTCCGGCTGCAAGCTGTCTAGGCTGACGGTGATGCGATCCAATCCGGCTTGGCGCAGGTCAGCGGCCAGGGCGGCGAGGCGCTGGCCGTTGGTCGTCAACGACAGCTCGACGTCGCCCAACTCGCGCAGCATGGCGATGAGGTCGGGCAAACCCGCGCGGACGGTGGGCTCGCCGCCGGTCAGCTTGAAGCGCCGGATGCCGTGCTTGTCCATCGCCGCGCGGGCCACTTCCACGATCTCTTCAAAACTGAGAATGTCCGACTTGGGGAGCCACTGGATGCCATCTTGCGGCATGCAGTAGACGCAGCGGAAATTGCAGCGGTCGGTGATGCTGATGCGCAGGACGCGGACGGCGGCGATGGAGGCCGGTCCGCTGTCGAAACCGGCCGGACGCGCTGCGGGAAGATCCATGATCGGCAGACGCAAAACCGCTCCTCGGCACGATTATAGGGTGTCCGGTCCCGGCGCGACGGTACATTATTTAGCGGCAGAGGCAACGAAGGCGGCCACCATGGATGAACGGGAACTTTTATCGCAATACCTGTCGCAGGCATCCCCCAGCGCTTTTGCCCAGCTCGTGCGGGACAACGCCGACCTGGTTTACTCGGCCGCCAAGCGGCAATTGGGCGACGCGCATCTGGCCGAGGACGTGACCCAAGCGGTCTTCATGCTCCTGGCGAAAAAGGCCGGGAGCGTGCGGGGGTCGCTGGCGGGGTGGCTGGTCAGGACGACGTATTTTGCCAGCCGCAACGCGGCCAAGCTGGCGGCGCGGCGGGCGTATCACGAGAGGCGGGCGGCGCAGATGAGAAGCGAATCAGTTCAGATCGACCAGCAGCCGGCGTGGGAAACGTATGCCCCGATGCTCGACGAGGCGATGTCGCGGTTGAATCGCGCGGACCGCGATGCCCTCGCGTTGCGTTACCTCAAGGGAATGGCGCTGCGCGAGGTCGGGCAGGCCATGGGGATCAGCGAGGAAGCGGCGCGCAAGCGCGTGGATCGGGGGCTGGAGCGTCTGCGCGGACAAATGGCGGCACGAGCCGTGGTGCCCGCGGTGGCGGTGTTGGCCGTCGAGCTTTCCTCCCGTGCCGTGGAAGCGGCGCCGGCTGGATTGGTTCAGGCCATTGGCGCCTCCGCGGGCGCAGCGGCCAAGGGGACTTTGGCGGCGACGATCGCTCACCAGGCGGGCAAGGCGATGCTCTGGGCCAAACTGAAACTGGCAGCGATGCTCCTGGCCGGGACGGCGGTGGCGGTTCCGAGCGTCGGCACGGTGATTATCTTGGCGCAAGCCAATCCGCCGGTTCCGCAAACGGAGGCGCCATCGCCCGCCGCGCCGGGGCCGGCGGCTCTGGTGCAGCCCGAAGCGAATGAACAGGCGATCATCGCACAGCTTCGCCGCGAGGCGGATCTCTCCGTCCAAGACGTGGTGATCGGTTCTGACGACGAACTGGCGTCGCTCCGAAAGCAAATGGGGGGAGCTGTCGTGCGGCAAACGCGGGTGGTTCTGGAAAACGGGGGAGTGAGCATCATGACCTGCACCAGCGCGGCGGCGGCCTCGGCTCTGCGCGCGCGATTGGCGGATCCGGAGGATCAGGATTTGACGGTCGCCGTCGGCAACGTCTTTATCCGGGCGACGGGAACTCCGGCGGTGCAGTTGGCCTGTGCGCGGGCCGTGGCCGACAGCGCGGGGTTGCAGTTTCTTGACGTGCTACAGCGCCGGGGCTACGTGCTGATGCGGATAAGCTGGTATTCACGGAGCCGAGTCGCCAGAATTGAGCGGAGGCTGCACTTTTCCGCGAATGCCGCGCAGATCGCCGTCGGCATTTTCGTCAACAACGGCCGGGAGTTCGAGGTCGGGACGGTCCACGTGAAGCTCCCGCAGGAGGTGATGTCGTTCTGGGGGACGCACAATCAGGATCTCTTGCGCGCCTGGGGAGGGACGCTGTTTGACATGGAGGACACCAACGGCAGCGCCGTGCCCGACGTTTACGGCCCGCCGGGATACGATGAGCTGGCGGGGCGGATCAGCCAATTGGCCCTGAGCGGCGTCCGCATCAAGTCGATGCAGTACCTCACCGGCGAGGAGCTTGATGCCACGTCAAGCGAGGTGAAGGCGAACCTGGTGGCGGCGATCGCTACCCAGTGCGTGGTCGAGGGGCGTGACATGCAGCTGCGCTTCCTGGTGGGCGAGGGTGCGCAAGGGGTCTTGGTGAAAAACCTGCAGGCATCCGGCCGGGGTTCGGGGAATCTGCTGGAAGTGGGGGACGTGACTGTGGATTCGACGGATGCCCCTTTGGGCGATTCGCTGACGGCGGCATTGAAGCAGTCGTTGAGCACAGCGGCGCCGCCACAGACCGGGGGGAAATAGGCCCGCCGCGGCAGCGGCCGGCTATAAGATCGCACGCAATTTCTAGTCCGAAGAATTGTTTGACCGGCGATATTCAATGAGTAGGATACCGCCGGCCTTTTTTGTTGGGTCGAGTGGGAATATTTGGGATTGGTCCCAAAAGAACTGCTGGGGAACAAGGAGCGACCATGAGATTGGGCAAGCATGCAGTGGCGGCCGCGATGATCGCGGTGTTTTGCCTGGGCGGTTTGGCGCGGGCGGATGCGGTCAAGCAGATGCCGGCCAACGCGCTGGTTGTTTACAAGGTCAGCAATTTGGAGGTCACCAGCAAGAAGGTGGCGGACTTCTGCGGCTCGCTGGGGCTGGTGCAGATGAATCCGGAGCTGGCCGATCCGCTGGGGATGATGTTGAAAAAATCGGGGATCAGCGCCGGGCTGAACAAGTCGGGCGATTTTGCGGCGGCGCTGATCGATCCGGGCCCTGGTCCGGCTGCGCGCTGGGACCAATCCATGCTGATTCTGTTTCCGGTTTCGGATTATCAGGGGTTCATCGGCAATTTCCCGGGGGCGGTGACGACCGGCGAGGTCACGCAATTCCATTTCAAGAACAACATGCAACCCGCGTACATGGCGCACTGGGGCGATTACGCGGCGGTTAGCCCTTCCCGCGCCCTGGTGGCCACCCAGCCCACGGCGTTTTTGACGGTGGGCGGGTTGGCGGCCAAGGAGATGGATTCCAAGGATTTCGTGATCTTCGCCAACGTGAAGGCGCTGCGGGCCAAGGTGCTGCCGGCGATCGCGGTGGCGCGGCTCAAAATCATGCAGACCATCGACCAGCAGGCGCAGAACGGCCAAAAAATGGGCACCATCGACCTGCCCAAGATGGCGCCGGCGGTGAAAGTGGTCGTCAACCAGGTCCTGGACCTGGCCCAGGAATTCATCAACGACGTGGATGACGCGACGCTGGGCACCAACCTGAGTCCCGAGGGCATCGGCTCGACGCTCATCGTGGAATTCCAACCGGCCAGCAAGTTCGGGACGCTGGTGGCGGCGGCCAAGAACACGGATGCGTCGCTTTTGTCGGGTCTGCCGGATGGCAAGTACCTGGTGTTCGGCGGGGGGATTTCCAACCCACAGCAGGCGGCGCAGTTCTTGAACGATTTTCTGAATCCGATCGAGAAGTCGATCGCGGAACTGGGTCCGCGGTTTTCGCCGTTCCTTGATGAGATCGAGGCGATCAAGACGGTCGCGGCGACGCAGACGGGGGGTCGCTTCGCGCTGCTGGCGCCTTCGGGGATGTTAGGACAGGAGCCGCTGCTGCAGATGATCGCCATCCGCAGCGGCGATGCCAAGACGCTGCTGGCGGCGCAGCACAAGGCGGTGGATTCGTGGCAGGCGGCGATGGCGTCGCTGGGAATCGCGCACTCGGGTACGACCACCACGATCACGCCGGCGGCCAAGACGGTGGACGGCGTCACGTTCGACCTGGTGCAGACCACCATCGACATGACCGGGCAGAATTTTCAGCAGCAGCAGGCGATGCAGTTTCTGCAATTTCTGTACGGTCCCAATGGCATGCAGCAGTATATGGGTCCGGTGAACGACGACACGCTGCTGATGGTGGCCGGGCTGGGCGATCCGATGATCAGCACGGCCATCGCCGCGGCCAGGAGCAATGACGATCCGCTGGCCAAGACGGCGACGGTGAAGACGGTGGCGGCGCAGCTTCCGGCGCGGCGCACGTCGGTGGTTTACCTTCCACTGGACGTGTGGGCGACGACAGGGCTGAATTACGCCAAGCAATTTTCCATGGACATGGGGGTGAAGATCCCGGAGGACCTGCCGCCGGTGGGCGTGACGTTCTCCAACGACGGAGCGGCGCTGCGCGTGGATGCGTACGCGCCGTCGCAACTGGTGCAGGCGCTGACCAGCGCGGGGATGCAGTTGTACATGGCGTCGCATCAGCCGGCCGGCGGTCCCGGCGGTCCTGGCGGTCCCGGCGGCCCCGGCGGGCCGGGTGAACCCGGCGCTCCGCCCGGCGGCGGGTTGTGAGACGCGACGCGTCAGATCGGCGATAAAAGTTCGGCGATTTTCGCGGCGATGTCGTCGCTGCGCATCAGGGTCTCGCCGATGAGCACCCCGGTCACGCCGGCCTCCGCCAGCTTGAGGATGTCCTGGCGGCTGTTGATTCCGCTCTCGCTGACCAGCACGCGGCGGTCGGCCACCAGCTCGCTGAGCCGCAACGTCGTGCCCAGATCGGTCTGGAACGTCCGCAAATCCCGGTTGTTGATCCCCAGCAGGCTATAGCTGCGGTGCGGAAAACCGATCACGTGGTCGCGCACGCGCATCAGGTTGTCCAGGTCGTGCACCTCAATCAGGCAGGTCATGTTCAGTTCCGTGGCCAGGATCTGCAGGTCGATCATCCGGGACGTTTCCAGGCACTCGGCGATGAGCAGCACGGCGTCGGCGCCGGCGGCGCGCGATTCGTAAATCTGGTACGGATCGATCAGGAAATCCTTGCGCAGCACCGGCAGGGACACGGCCTGACGCACGGCGGCGATGAAATCCAGGCGGCCCTGAAAATAGGTTTCGTCGGTGAGCACGCTGAGGGCGTCGGCGCCGGCGTCGGCGCACAGGCGGGCCAGGTGCACCGGATCAAAATCCTGGCGGATGACGCCGGCGCTGGGAGACGCCTTTTTGATTTCCGCGATGAGGTTGAGCGGTTTTTTACCAAGCGTGGTGACGGCCTGGAAGAAGTTGCGCGGCCGCGGCAGGGATGCGATGGTTCGTTTCAGCGCGTCCAGGGGCGCCTGCGATTGTCGCTGCTGAAGTTCCTGCCGCTTGGTGGCCAGGATTTGGTCCAGAAGACTCATGGCCAGACTCATAGGAAAACGAAGCAACGGCCGATAGAATGCGCCGGCGCAAGCGGCGGGCAACTGTAAATCGGATCAGGGCAATGTCAATGTTGACGGTCGTCGCGGAAGCGGCGGGCATTCCCGCGTTTTATCTGGGCATCGCCATGGCGGTGTCGGTCGCGTTGGCGGCGGCCGCCGGCGTGCTGCGGCGCGGTTTGCCACTTGGGCAGCGGCTGGCGCTGGGCGAGAGGCCGCAGATTCTGCTCACCATTGGGGGCGTCGGATTGATGGCCTGGGCGGCGGTGCCGCTGACGATTTCCGCGACCGTGCCCCATGCGCGCCAGGAGCCGACGTCGCCCGGCGTCTTGGCCCTGGGCAACGGGGCGGCGGAATTGGCGACCCTGATCGCCCTGGCGGCGGCGACGCTGCTGCTGCGACCCGGCGGATGGCGCCGCCTGGGCCTGGGGCTGTCGCGCCTGCCGGCGGGGTTGCTGGGGGGCATCCTCGGCATCCTGATCGTCCTGCCGTGGGTCTTCTGGTCGGAAGTCGCGACGCAACAAGCGTGGAGCCGCCTGCACTTGCCGCACGAAGCCGCGCATCAACTGCTGCTGGCGTTGGGCAACACGTCGGCGTGGTGGCTGCGCGTGGTGATCGTGGTCACGGCCGTCGCGGTGGCGCCCCTGGCCGAGGAGATGTTCTTCCGCGGACATATTCAGACCTTTTTGAGGTACGGGCTGAAGCGTCCGTGGCCGGCGATCGTGCTGGCGGCGCTGGCCTTCGCCGCCGTGCATCCCTGGTGGATGTCTCCGCCGATTTTCCTGCTCGGCTTGTGCCTCGGCTACGCCTACGAGCGGACGGGAAATCTTTGGACGAACGTGACCATGCATGCGCTGTTCAATCTCACGTCCATCGTCATCTACGCTCGTTTCTCGATGCCGGGCTAAGGTGGACGCCGGTGGGAATCTGGTTTAACCTCTGCGTCATGGGCAAACGTTTTTTGATCACCGGCGGGGCGGGGTTCATCGGATCACATTTGTGCGAATCGCTGCTGAAGCGCGGCGACTCCATCACGATTCTGGACGATTTTTCCACCGGGCGCGAGCAGAACATCGCGCATCTTTTCCAACGCGGCGACGTGCAGGTCATCCGCGACTCGGTGGAGAACGAGGCGGCGGTGAACCTGGCGATGTCGACGTGCGACGCGGTGTATCACCTGGCGGCGGCGGTGGGCGTGCAACTGATCGTCGAGCGGCCGGTGCTCACCATCCGCAGCATCATCCACGGCACGGAGGTCGTGCTGGCGGCGGCGCAGCGTTTTGGCAGGCCGGTGCTCATCACCAGTTCGTCCGAGGTCTACGGCAAGGGAGCGAAGGTCCCCTTCAGCGAGAATGACGACGTGGTGCTGGGTCCCACGCGCGCCAGCCGATGGTGCTACGCCTACGCCAAGGGGATCGACGAGTTTCTCGGTCTGGCGTACCGCAAGCAATTTGGCTTGCCGAACGTGATCGTGCGACTGTTCAACACCGTGGGTCCGCGCCAGGTGGGCATGTACGGAATGGTATTGCCGCGTTTTGTCGCCGCGGCGCTGAAGAACGCGCCGATCCAGGTGTACGGCGACGGCCGGCAGACGCGATGCTTCTGCCACGTCGCGGATGTGACCGATGCCCTGCTGCGGCTGATGTCCACCGCGGCTGCTTTCGGGCAGGTCTTCAACCTCGGCAGCGACGAGGAGGTTTCCATCAACGATCTGGCTCAGCGCGTGGTCTCCATTTGCGGCTCCGCCAGCCGCATCGAACATCTGAGCTACCAGGAGGCGTACGGCCAGGAGTTTGACGACCTGCCCCGGCGTGTGCCGCGGCTGGACCGGATTCGCTCGGTCATTGGTTTTGTGCCGCGATACTCGCTGGATCAAATCATCCGCAGCGTGCAGGATTACTTGAAACAAACGGGCGCTTAACCGCCGGCGACGGATGGACGAAAAGATGGAGATGGCTCCATCCCGCCGCGGTTTGAGTGGCGCGGTTATCGGAATCAGGTACGCTTTGCAGGGCACGGAGGCGAGCTATACTGCTGGCGAGCGACGGAGGGGGCGACCGTTGTGATTTTTGGGTGGCGATGAAATGGGGGGAAGCTGTAGGTGGCGGAGGCCATGGTCAACCTGGCCGTGTTATCCTGGGATGACGTTTTGGCGCCGTACGTGTACGTTTTTTACGCCGCCTTCCTGGTCAGTTTCCTGTTCACGCCGGTGATGCGATCGATCGCGGCGTATTACGGGATCGTGGACAACCCGGATTCGGTGCGGAAGCTTCACAAGGCGCCGGTGGCCTACCTGGGAGGCGTGGCGGTTTTCATGGGATGGGTGGCGGGGCTGGCGATGAGCCAGATTCACATTCCCTCCAGCGAGGTGGGCTCGCCGCATCTGCACATGAAGCTGAGCATCGTGGTGGGCGCCACCGCGATCGTGCTGCTGGGTTTGTGGGATGATCTGAAGCATATCCGCCCGCGCATCAAGATCATGGGACAGATCGCCGCGGCGCTGCTCTTGCTGACGCAGGGCGTGGGGGCCAACTGTCTGGGCCCGATATTTTCGCCGTTGGATATCCGCCTACAGGCCGCGTTCGGGCCGGCGGTCCACATTCCCCATACCGCGGTTTCGCTGCTCAGTTCGCTGTTGGTGGTCTGCATGGTGGTGGGGTGCAGCAACGCCACGAATTTGCTTGATGGATTGGATGGATTGTGCGGCGGGGTCACCGCCGTCATCGCCGCCGGATTCCTCTTCCTGGCGGTGCATATGGGCACGCTGGAGCTGGGCACCTTGGACCCGGTCCGCGTCGTGCTGGCTTTGGCGCTGCTGGGGGCGGTCCTGGGGTTTGTGCCGTACAATTTCAATCCCGCGTCCATCTTCATGGGGGATGCCGGCAGCATGTTCCTCGGCTACGCCTGCGCCACCATGATCGTGCTGCTGGCTCAGGAACAGGCCAAGTGGCTGCTGGCGGCGATGGTGATGTTTGCCCTGCCCGTGCTGGACACGTCGCTGGCCTTTGCCCGGCGGTGGGTCAATCGGCGTCCGCTGTTCAGCGCGGACCGGCATCACTTTCATCACCAGATGATCGCCCGCGGATTTTCCGTGCGCAAGACGGTGCTGATCAGCTACGGCCTGGCGATCGGTTTCTGTCTTTTGGGGGCGCTGATCGCGTACATGCGGACGCGCTACGCGGTGGCGTTTTACCTGGTGATCTTCGGGTCCATCGTGGTGGCGGCGTACAAGATGGGGATGGTGCACGAGAAGTCGCCGGAGGGCAACGGCGTTGCCGCAGCGGTCGCAACGCCGGGGGCGTCGGATGCCGATGTGCCACGTGCCGGCGTGCGCGACGCCAAGCCGGTGGTATCTTCGCCCCCCGTCGCGGGCGCTCCATCTGACCACGCGGTGGCCGGCTGATTCGCACGCCCCGCGGCCAACGCCGCTGCCGCCATCACCACGCCGCCAGATTCTGCGGGTCTTTCAGTCTCTCCAGAACATCCGGTGAGCAATACACGCGGACGCCCCCTCCCCTGGAACCCACCCATTGCGCCACCGGTTGGCCCATGCCCGTGGGCATCGGCGCGTACACATCGTCGCAGATCAGCACCCCACCGGTCTTCCGGTACTCACTGGCAACCTCCCGCACGCCGAAGACTTCGGAGTAGCTGAACACGCGAATATCGAATCGCGCATCGGGCAATTCGGTGCGGCTACCAAGAATGAACCACTCGCGGCACACACCCCGCTCAACGATCATATTTTCTTCGGAAAGGGCCGGGGGAAGGTCTTTCGAGACGGACGAGAACCGCCTCAACGCGGACTGCACCTTGGTTTTCCAGGCGTCGGGGTCGGCAACTTCGCCCCATATGGCGCGCGACGCCTCAACCGTCGGGAGCGGATCGTGGATCGTTGGGCTGAGATATATGCGGGTCCCGGGCGGGACGTGGCGTTCAAGCCACAGCGTCGCGTAGTCGTTGGTTTCCCGGTCCCGGCGTCGGGCGATGTCGCGGCCGCTTTGAATGATCGGCAAAAGCAATCCCAGCGCAACGGCCGTCCATACCACCCGCGGCCAACGCTGCGCCACCGCAGCCATTCCCGCGCCGGCGAAGACGATCACGGCGGTGATAGGGCCGCCCTGATGTCGCAGGCCGAATCCGGTCGCCTTCAGTATGGAAGCTGCCAGCAGGATAACGTAAACGCCGGCAATCCATCGCGGGCGAGGGCGTCCGGGCGCCGGCAGGACAATCGCCGCCACGGTCGCCAGCAACGCCACGATCAGGCCCTGGTCCCACACCAGTTCTCTCAGAATGTGACTCAAAGGAGTCGGCGCCTGCGTCGGCGTAGCTGCGCGCACGGAGACAATGGCTCTTAGGTTGCCCATCAGGTTGGTCAGCAGCCATGGGGCGATCAAGAGGCTGGCGATCGCGACAATGGCCGTGTAGCCAAGCAGCCGCCGCAGGCGCGCCGTCAGGGCATTGTCATCGGCGTACCACAGATCGGCATACGCCAACGGCAATAGCAGCAACATATCGACGCGCGAGCCGATGGCCAGGCCCATGGCGATGGCCGACCAGGTTGCGGCGCGGCGGCGCTGGAAGGCGATGGCGCTGAAATACAGGGCGATGATGCCCAGGCTCCAGCCCATGATGTACGGCCGGGCTTCGCCGCTCAACTGAACGAACAGGGGCAGGGCGGCGGTCAGGCCGCCGACGAAGATTCCCACCGCCAGTCCGCCGCGACGCACGCCCAAGGCGAACGCCGCCGCCACCGCCGCCACCGCCACGGCGATGTTGGCGGCCACCTCGATCCATCGCAACAAGCTCCAGTCACGGTAGACATCAAACAGGGCGTGGTTGACGGCGACAAACGGTCGCAGCACCGCCGGGGCCGAGCGTTCCTCCGGGCCCGGGTGGGAAAAATGGGCGGCGGAAGAAGCGGCGGCGTAGGTCCAACTGATCCAAATCTGCGGCCCGGCCGGGGAATACTCGTACGTGGGTGTGATCCCCTCCCACAGCGCCAGCCCGCTTTGCACGTAGGGCCGTTCATCCATGTCGCGCATGCAATAGCGTGGCGGGAAATCCGCCACGCGTATGAGCAATGCCGCAATAACGATCACCGCTCCTACATACCGATGGCTCGAGGTTCTGTCCGCCACGCCGGCCAAGGTTAAGCTGCCGCGCGCAAGAATGCGAGCCAGCAGTCCGGGATCCGTGGGCGATACCAGCGTGACGGCGCGGTCTTATAATGCATAGTGCTAAGCTGCCCGACCGGCATATCCGATTTGACTTAACATGGCGGGGCTGAAGGCGCCGCCCGCGAAAAAGCGGTTGGCAACCCGGCCGCGGATCGGTAAGGTGCTTGCTCTGAAAGGGATGGGTTTATGGACGTCAGCGTCATCGGCTGTGGTTACGTGGGATTGGTCACCGGCACTTGTTTGGCGAGCATCGGCCATATGGTGCGAGGCGTCGAAAAAGACCCCAAGAGACTCAAGACCCTGTTGGATGGGCATTGCCCCATCTTTGAGCCGGGCCTGCACGAGCTGATGCAGGAACATTTCGCCTCCGGGCAGCTTCAGTTCACCGACAACATCAAGGCGGCGGTCAAGGATGCGGAAGTCATCTTCCTATGCGTCGGAACCCCCTCCAGACCGGACGGCATGGTCGATATGAGCTACCTGGAAACGGCGGGCAAGGAGGTCTGCGATTCCTTGGCCGAGCAGAGCGTCGATTACATGATCACCATCGTGGTCAAATCCACGGTACCGGCCGGCACCAACCGAAGATTATACGACTTCCTCAAGCAGCAGACCCGCGCCTACGTCCAGGTGGTCAGCAACCCCGAGTTCCTCCGCGAAGGCAGCGCGGTCAAGGACTGCATGGAACCGGACCGCATCGTCGTCGGCGGAGAATCCCCCGAGGCGTTCCGCATCATGCGCCGGCTCTACGACCCGCTGATCAAGCGCGAAGAGATTTTCATGACGATGAACTGGGAATCAGCCGAGCTGACCAAGTACGCGGCCAACGCCATGCTGGCTTCCCGCATCTCGTTCATGAACGAGATGACGATCCTATGCGAAGGCTACGGCGCCGACATCGAGGACGTGCGCAAGGGCATCGGCAGCGACGGCCGCATCGGCCCGGCGTTTCTGCGCGCCGGGTGCGGGTTCGGCGGAAGCTGCTTTCCCAAGGACGTGGCCGCCCTGGAACACATCTCCCGCGCCGTCGGACACGAGAACCTGTTCGTCAACACCATTCAGACGATCAACCAGAATCAGAAGAAGCGTTTCGTGGAAAGGATCGAGGAGAAACTGGGCCGGCCCCTGGCCGGGGCCAAGATCGCCGTGTGGGGCCTGGCTTTCAAGGCCGACACCGACGACATCCGCGAATCTCCGGCCCTGGACATCATCCGCCATCTGCTGGACAAAGGCGTCATCGTCAAGGCAACCGATCCCAAGGCTATGGAGAACATGAAGCCGGTGTTCAAGGACGAGGTGGAATGGTCGGCCGACCCGGTGAGCTGCGCCGCCGGCGCCGATGCCGTGGCCCTGCTGACCGATTGGCCGCAGTACAACACCCTGCCGTTCCGCAAGATCGCCGCGACGATGAACAGCCCCATCCTTTTCGACGGTCGCAACTGCCTGCATCGCGACATCATGCGCGAGGCGGGGTTCCAGTACTATCCCATGGGCCGTCCGGCCGTGGAAAACGCCCTGCGGCTCAAGCACCGGGTGTGAAGCCGCTCAGTGTTGCGGCGGCGGCGGCACGTTCACCGGGAATCCCGGCGCCCCGCCATGCTCCGGGTGAGCGCCGGTGCGGATCGCCACCAGTTCCGAATAGATCCGGAAGATCACGATCAACAACTCGCAGTAAATGCGCACCACCAGGGGGCCGACGATCAGCACGAAGAGCCCGAAAATCACCGCTGACCCGCCGTACGTGAAGAAATTAATCGCCTCTATAACGCACCCGACCACCCCAATCCAGAAGATGATCTGGATGATGAGGGGCGTAATCATTTTGCGGAACGCCAGGAACTCGCCAACGTCGTCGGACATGATCGTTCCTCCCGAAAAAGGACCCTATAATGTGGACGTTTCCTGAAGTGCTGCCAGGGTGGGTAAACTACCAGCGCACGCGCTGGACACGAAAAAGGAGCGCCGCTGGCGACAGCGTCGCACGTTGCGGCCATGAAAAGCGGTGAGCCATGTCCGTGATGACCGGGCTATCGGGCAATGAAATCTACTGCCTGGCCCTCAAGGGTCTGCGGCCCGGCGAACTGGTATTGGGCAACAGCGTCTTTTCCATGGGTCTGATCGGCAGCCTGGCGGCGGGGTTCCGCGGGCTGGTCGGCGGCGAAGTGCCGCAGATCACCCAGGTCATCCTCGAAGGCCGCACCGAAGCGTTCAAACGCATGGCCTCCGAAGCCTCGCAACGTGGCGGGGTCGGCATCACCGGCGTCACCAGCGAACTGCGCCATTTGCAGGGCAACACGGAATTTCTGTCCGTCGGTTCGTGCGTCCACCGCCATCCGGATCAGCCTGAAACCCTGACGTTCTCCACCAGCGCTGACGGGCAGGAGCTGTACTGCCAACTCGACGCCGGATTCGAACCGATCCAATTCGTCTTCGGCAACGTGGCGTACTCGGTGGGCGTCGGCGGCGGATTGCTCGGCGGGCTCAAGGCGATGGCGCGTGGGGAAATCGAGGAATTCAGCGACGTGTTCAATGTGACGCGGCACCTGGCCCTGCAGCGCATTGGCGAGCAGGCGATGCGCTGCGGCGCCAACGCCGTGATCGGGATCGAGACGCGCACGATGCAATTCGGCGGCGTCAATGAAATGATGATGCTCGGCACGGCCAGCCGCCATCCGCAACTGCCCGCCGGCCCCGACGCGGCGCCGCTCACCAGCGATCTGACCAACGAGGAACTGTGGAACCTGGTTCACATCGGCTACATGCCCCTGAAGTTGCTGCTGGGCACGGCGGTGTATTCGCTGGGGCTGGTCGGGGGCGTGAAGTCGATGTTCAAGAGTTTCTCCCGCGGCGAAATCGGCGAACTGAGCAGCTTGATCTACGACGCCCGCGAGCACGCCATCGGCCTGATTCGTTCCGAAGCGCAGGCCATCGGGGCCGACGACGTCGTCGGAGTCAAGACGCACATCCACGAGCACGGCAGCCTGCTGGAATTCATGGCCATCGGCACCGCCGTCAAAAAAATGCCCGGATTGACCACGCTCACGCCCGCGCTGCCGCCCCAGGCCATCATCAAGGACAAGGAGACGTGGATCGCCTAGCTGCGCCGGGGCGGCAGGGCGTGGCCGTTGGATTCACCCGCGAATATCAAGGACCGACGTTGCCCAGCCGCGTCGCGATCCCCGCCAGAGTTCCGAGCGTCACCTGAAGGCTGCGCAGGTCGGCGGCGACGGCGCCGGCATGAGTCTCTCGCTTCTTCAGCGCCGCCTGGGCGGCCCCGTGCGTCGCGGCGACGGCGGCGGTCAGCCGCTGGTCCAGCGAACGACGGAACCTTCGGAACGTCGCGTCGATCTGGTTGTAGAATTTTTCACGCAGCTTTCCCGCGTTGTAAAGCACGAGCACTTCGACCTTGTTTCGGAATCTCCGCTCGATTCGCCGCCGCCGAAGGCCGCTCGGCATGAATCGGTCGATCGTGCCGGGTGAAATGGGACCGAAGGTTTGCTCCCAATGGTACGTTAGCCAATACGGCTCGCGCGTCGTTTCAAACGTTAGAGAGTGGTCGATGGGTTGGTACGGCACATCGAACAAGTCGGCGGCGGTTTTGCGGATCGACTCGATCAATTGATCGCTTCGCTCTTCGTGGGGGCCAAGCACTTCCGCGAGCCGCTTGTCAAAGAGACGGATGGCGCTCTTGAATTCCACGTCAAACAAGTCCGGTATCTCGGCCAGCAACCGTTGTTGCAGGGCCTCTTCATTGGGCGGCTGCGAATCGAAGGCGGACAGCGCCGCATCGAGGGCCGCATTGAGACGGACCATGCCTCGCTGACAAAGCTGCTCGTACTCGTGCTCCAGCAGTTCATGTGCCCGTCGGCTGTCGCCGGCGAGCAGGTCGTGGGCGGCCACCTGCTCGCGCCCCAGCTCCACCAGCTCGCGGTCGAAGATTTCCAGCCGAGACTGCAAATCTTCCAACGGAAGCTCCAGAGAACGCAAGGTAAGGCGCAGCCGCATGATAAGGTCGGCGACGATGTCGGCGGCTTTGCGACGGACCGCCTCGCGCAGCGACCGCGTTTTTTCCTTGGCCAGGAAGTGCATCAGATGTTGTTCGACCTGGGCCATTCCGCTGTTGGTCCAAAGGTTCGCGTCTCCGCTGGCTTTGGCTTGTAGTCCGCTCTTGGCCGAGAGTGGAAAGATTGGAGCTTCCGCGTTGATCCCCGCCTGTTCGACGAGCACTGTGCGGAAGAAATCAACCGCCTCGGCAACCTCCGAAGCATCCAGGTAATCCACCTTGTTCAATACGAAGAACAGGCGGCTGACGCGCGGACACACCTGCTTGAGAAACTCCACTTCCGTTTCCGTGAGGGGCGGGTCGGCCGAAACAAGAAACAAAGCCGCATCGCACTGCGGAAGAAAATGCAGCGTCGTTTCGGTGTTGTGCCGGAGCGTCGATCCGATGCCGGGCGTGTCGATGAATACCACGCCGTGTTTAAGAATCTCCGCCGGATGAAACACTTCGACCCTGGCAACTTCAAGGCGGTTATGCGGGTTGCCCGATTCGGTCACAAACTTCGTCAGAAATTGGCAAAGCTCTGCCGGATCGGTCGTTGCGCATTCCTCGGCGGTGGCTGCACTGCTGAACTCGACTCGCGCTCGCAGCGTGTGACCAAAACCTATCCACGTCGGAACCGCCGTGAGCGGCACAACCGCCGTGGGAAGCACGTTCTGGCCGAGCAGCGCATTAAGCAGCGTGCTCTTTCCACGTTTGAACTGGCCCAGAACCGCCAAGTGGAATCGGCCGGAGGCAAGACGGTCCTTCAATTCGGTGAGCTTCGCGGCGTCCGCTTCGTAGGCTGGGCCGAGACTCACCACTTGCTTGATCGTCTCGTCGAGAATCGGCGACAAACTTTCCGCGGCTTTGGTCTGGGCACAGGTCATTTCCGCCTCACTACGCCGTTGCGCCGGGGCCGGCCGCGCCGGGCGTTTGGGCGTCCGGGGCTCGTGCCAACAAAAGCGCCCTGATGGGCCTACGGACCCGCCAGGGCGTTGCGATTCAGCCTCCTCGCGGACCGCCGGTCCGGTAGGAGTCATTGGCTCTTAGTTAAGGAGAGCGGTTGCGGCGGACTCCACCGCCTAAGGTTTATCCATCCTAATCTTAATCGGCCGATGGCTCGGTTTCCAATGAAAGGGTTGCGGGCAAAATCAAACTGGGGTTCGGAGGCGGGCAACTTGACTGGTGACCGCGCCCGCTTAAAATCGTGGTAAATCTGGGGATGGAGTCCCCCGCGTAACCGCCTCATCGGCTAATGACTCCTGCCGCGGATGCCCGCAGGCGGGAGTAGCTTGGACATCAAATACCTCGCCTGCTGGCGAGGTTTTTTGTTGGCCGTTGGAGCCGAGGAGGCTGTATGACACACGTGTGGGCGCAAGCATCTTTGTGGCTGGGTCTGGCCCTGGTGGCCACGCTGCTTTCGATCTGGCTGCGCATCGCGACGGCGTTATCCGAAATTGTGGTGGGCATCGTGGCGCAACTGGTCCTCGGCGCGGTGGCGGGCACTATGGCCCTCGGGGCGGATGAGTCGTGGATCAAGTTTCTCGCCGGCACCGGAGCCATCGTGCTCACGTTCCTGGCCGGCGCGGAACTGGACCCGAAAGTCTTCCGCGCCAAGTGGAAGGAAGCGACGGCCGTTGGCCTCATCGCATTTTTCGCGCCGTTCTTCGGCTGTGCAGCCGTTGCGCGATACGCATTGCATTGGTCGTCGCAGTCGAGTTGGCTCTGTGGCATCGCCCTGTCAACCACCTCGGTGGCCGTTGTCTATGCCGTGATGCTGGAGTTGGGATTGAACAAGACCGATTTCGGCAAGGCCATTCTCGCTGCCTGTTTCATCAATGACCTGGGCACGGTCATATTCCTGGGGTTGATCTTCGCTCCCTTCACGGTGCGCACACTGTCGTTCGTGGTCGGCTGCCTGGTGGTTTTCCCCCTGATTTTCTGGCTGACGCCGCGATTCTTTCGATGGTATGGCAATCGCCCCAGCGAACTGGAGGCGAAATACCTATTACTTCTGCTGTTTGGAATGGGCGCCTTGGCGGCGTGGGCGGACAGTGAGGCGGTGCTGCCGGCGTACCTGATCGGCATGGTGCTGGCCGGAATAGTTGGCAAGGACCACGTGCTGGTGCGGAGGCTGCGCACGTTGACGTTTGGACTGCTGACGCCGTTTTATTTCATCCGTGCCGGCGCGCTCGTTTCGGTGCCGGCCCTGATGGCTGCTCCCCTGGTTTTCATTGCTCTGCTGGCGGGTAAGATGGGGTCGAAATATGTCGGCGTCTACCCCATCACGAGGATCTTCGGCTACGTGAAGCAAGAGGGGCTATACACGACGATGCTCATGTCCACGGGTCTGACCTTCGGAACGATTTCCGCGCTGTTTGGGCTGAACCACAAGCTCATCACGCAGGCGCAGTATTCGCACTTGGTGGCGACGGTGATTGCCAGCGCCGTGATCCCCACGATCATTGCCAACGCATTCTTCCTGCCGCGCTATTTGCTGCCGCGCAGGACCGACGATCGAACGCCGGGCGAGGCCGCACCCGCCCCCGAGCCGGTTGCGGTTGCCAAATAGGGAGCTGACATGTTCAAATCAATTCTTGTTGCCTACGACGCCTCAAAAGCGTCGGCCCATGCATTTCTGGCGGCGCTGGATATGGCAAAGCAGTTGCATGCCAACCTCAGCGTGCTGTCCGTTGCCCAGTTGCCCGAACCCGCGGCCATGGTGGAAAGCTCCGCCATGTTGGAGTTGGCCAAGGAACACTACGAGAAAGACTTCAAGCGCATGCGGGCCGACGCCCAATCCGCAGGCGTCACGGTGGAGACTCGCGTCATGGTCGGCCATGCCGCCGAGCAAATTGTCCACTACGCTGCCCAGTGCAAGGCGGACCTGATCGTGATGGGCCACCGCGGCGGAAGCCGCGTACGCGAGTGGCTCCTCGGCTCGGTGTCCAAACGGGTGCTGAGCTATGCCCCGTGCTCCGTCCTCATCGTTCGGTAAACCGCAGCATAGGCCAGCAGTGAGGGGCCTTTTTCCCTTTGGCGACTGGGCCGCTACAATCTGCCGTCATGAGCCGACTCGCACAAACCGATCCGCAGATTGCCGAATTGATCCGCCAGGAAGCCCAGCGGCAGGCGTCCACGTTGGAATTGATCGCCAGCGAAAACCACGTGTCCGCCGCGGTCATGGAGGCGGCCGGCAGCGTGCTGACCAACAAGTACGCCGAAGGGTATCCCGCGGCTCGCTATTACGGCGGGTGCGGGTTCTACGATCAGATCGAGACTCTGGCGATCGAACGGGCCAAGCAGCTCTTTTCCTGCCGGTTCGCCAACGTGCAGCCGCACAGCGGCGCCAACGCCAACCTCGCCGCGTTCATGGCCATGATGAAGCCCGGGGATCAGTTCATCTCGCTGAACCTGGCCAGCGGCGGGCACCTCAGCCACGGGATGAAGCTCAATACGTCGGCGGTTTTCTACAAGCCGGCTCATTACGAGCTGGATCCCAAGACCGAGCAGATCGACTTCGACTCCGTCCGCGCCAAGGCCAAGGAGCTTCGGCCCAAGATGATCCTCTGCGGGTACAGCGCCTATCCGCGCATCATCGACTTCGCCCAGTTCCGCCAGATCGCCGATGAGGTGGGGGCGCTGCTGATGGCGGACATCGCCCACATCGCGGGATTAGTGGCCACCGGGGTGCATCCCTCGCCGTTTCCGCATGCGCACGTCGTGACCACCACGACGCACAAGACCCTGCGTGGCCCGCGCGGCGGGCTGATCCTGACCGATGACGAGGAGATGGCCAAGGCGATCAACCGCAGCGTGTTCCCCGGCAGTCAGGGCGGGCCGCTGATGCACATCATCGCCGCCAAGGCGGTCGCGTTCGGCGAGGCGCTCAAACCTGAGTTCAAAACCTACTGCGCCCAGATCGTCAAAAACGCCAAGGCCCTGGCCGCGGCGCTGCAGCAGCGCGGCTATCGCCTGACCAGCGGCGGGACGGACAATCACCTGATGCTGGTGGATCTGCGGGCGCGGCAGGAATCGCTGACCGGCGCGGATGCCGAAAAGGCCCTGGAAGCCGCGGGGATCATCGCCAACAAGAACGGCATTCCCTTCGATCCGCGTCCGCCGAAGGTCACCAGCGGCCTGCGCCTGGGCACGCCGGCGCTGACCACGCGCGGCCTGAAGGAAAACGACATCGCCAAGGTCGCCGATTTTCTAGACCGCGCCATCCTGGCCAAGGATGATCCGCAGGCGCTTTCCCGCATCCGCGGCGAGGTGGCCGAGTTCTGCAAGGCGTTCCCCATGCCCCATTGAATCGCATCGGGGTCGCTATCGCCTGGCGTTGAACGCGTTCCAGTGCTCATCCGTCATGCCGAAGACGACCTTGGTCCGCAATTCGCCATTGGGGGAGGTCAGGCCGTTGGGGAATTCCGCCTCCCGGCGCAGGCCGGCGCGCTCCGCCACGCGCAGGCTGCGAAGGTTCAGCGAATCGCAGTGGACCTCGATCCGTTTGGCGCCGAGGTTTTCAAACCCAAACCGCAAAATGCCCCGCACCGCCTCGGTCGTGTAGCCTTGCCCTTGGAACCGCTTGCGGCACCAGTAGCCGATCTCGAATCGGGGCACGTTCCAATCGCGCGGATGCAGGCCGCTGGAGCCGAGAATCAGGCCGCTTTCCTTGTGAATCAGGCGCAGAGTGATGTCTTCGCGGGTGATGAACTGCGCGTACGCCCGGCGGGAGTATTCTTCGGATTGTTCGACGCTGGGGCGTTCTTTGGCCCAGGGCATCCATGGATGGAGATCATCGAAGGTTTCCAGGACCGCGGCGTTCAGTTCCGGACCGTCTCCGGGCCGCGGTACGCGGATCAACAGGCGAGCGGTTTCAAAAGACTCGGGAATGTCCAGCAGGATCGGATTGATCATGCGATTCCTCGTCGAATCGGGCGTCAGTGCCCTGGCGACGGCGCCAACGTCGTGCGCAACCAGGCGACCATCTTTTGCTTGTAGTCGGGATCGAACTGCTCCCACTTGTCGATGTTGTGATCCGCTCCGTGAATGGTGATCAATTCATAAGGAACCCCGTTCTCCTTCAACTTGGCGACAAACTGCGTCGTCTCCGGATAGGGGCACCCCTTGTCCTTGTCCCCATGAATGATCAAAAACGGCGGCAGGCCGGGCCTGACAAAATTCACCGGCGACATTTCATACAACGTTTGGCGCGTCGCCTCATCCCGTTGTTTCGGATGATCCAATAATTTTTGTAATGCCTTGCTCAACTGATGCCCGCGCAGATCGACGTCCATGTTCAAATCCGTCGGCGGGGCCATTCCCACGATCGCCTGCACCTGCGTGTCGGCGCCACCCTTGACGGCCGCATAACAGACCAGATGTCCACCGGCGGAATAGCCGAGTATCGCGATGCGGTTTGGATCGCCCTTGAATTCGGCGGCATGGGCCTTGGCCCACCGGATCGCCGTCTGCACGTCCTCAAAGCAGACCGGCCAGCGGTACTTGGGGGCCAGGCGATAGTTGATGGAAAAAAGCGTGAATTTCGCGTCGGTCAGTGGGTCCAGGATCGGCTTGATATCGCCGCGTTTATCGCCGCTGCTCCAGCCGCCGCCGTGCACCAGAATCACCACCGGATACGGTCCATCCCCATCCGGCACGTCGGCATCCAGCCAAAGCCGCTGGCCGTCCGCAATGCCATACACAATCGCCGGCTTGAGGTTCTGGCACCCGCCAAGCACGAACGCCAATGCCCACAGAAGCGATGCGGCAGTTGATTTCACCACGGAAATAGCATACTCGATAGCGTCGTGCTGTTCTAAATCGGGAAGACGCAAACATGGCCAAGAACATCAAGCCACGCCATCAGGACTACGCCCAGTGGTATCTCGACGTGATCAAGGCCGCGCAGTTGGCGGATTACGCGCCGGTCAAGGGGTGCATGGTGATCCGGCCCGAAGGGTACGCCGTGTGGGAGGCGATCCAGCGCGACCTGGACCGCCGTTTCCGTGAAACCGGGCACGTCAACGCCTATTTCCCGCTGCTGATTCCGCAAAGCTTCCTGGCCAGGGAGGCGGAGCATGTGGAGGGCTTTGCGATGGAGTGCGCGGTGGTGACGCACTCGGCGCTGCAGAGGGGCGAAAACGGTCTGGTGCCGGCGGGAAAGCTGGAGGAGCCGCTGATCGTGCGGCCCACCAGCGAGACGGTCATCGGTTACATGTATTCGCAGTGGGTGCAGAGCTACCGTGATCTGCCCCTGCTGATCAACCAGTGGTGCAACGTGATGCGCTGGGAGCTTCGCACGCGGTTGTTTTTGCGCACGGCGGAGTTTCTGTGGCAGGAGGGGCACACGGCTCACGAGACCGCCGAGGAAGCCCGCGCCGAAACCCTGCGCATGCTGGACGTCTATGCGGATTTTGCCGAGCAGTTTTTGGCCCTGCCGGTGATCAAGGGGCAAAAGACCGATGCGGAGAAATTCCCCGGCGCCGACACCACGTACTCCATCGAGGCGCTGATGCAGGACGGCAAGGCGCTGCAGTGCGCCACCAGCCACTATCTTGGGCAGAACTTTGCCAAGGTGTTCGACATCAAGTTTCTCGGGCGCGATCAGAAGACGGAATTTGCCTACACGACGAGCTGGGGCGCCAGCACGCGTCTGATCGGCGCGATCATCATGATGCACAGCGATGACGACGGTCTGATCCTGCCGCCGTACGCCGCCCCGACCCTCGCGGCCATCGTGCCGATTTTCAAGAGCGACGCCGAGCGCCAGGCGGTGGCCCAGTTTGCCGAGAAGGTGGTGGCGGCGTTGGCCGGGCCGGATGAGTTGGCCGCGGCCGCCCGGCGCTCGTCATCGGATGCCATCCGCGGATATTTCGTCGACCAGATGACGGCTCAGAGGATCGTGGTGGATTGGCGCGATGCCCGCCCGGGCGACAAGCAGTACCACTGGGAGCAGCGCGGCGTGCCGCTGCGCATCGAAATCGGCCCGCGCGACGTGGCGGCCGGCACCATGGTCGTTAAACGGCGATTGGACCGCGAAAAGGAAACGCTCGCCCTGGGCGATCTTTCGCCGCAGTGGCTGCGGCAGAAGATGGGCCAGATCCACGCGGCCATGTTGGCCAAGGCCAGGACCTTCTGCGATCAAAACACGCGCGATGCCCAAAGCTACGATCAGATGAAGCAGATTCTCACGGAGCAGGGCGGTTTTGTGCGCGCGTGGTTCAAGCCCGACCGAGCGGCCGAGGCCAAGATCAAGGACCAGATCAAGGCCACGGTGCGCTGCATTTTGTTGGACGAGCCGGGTGACACCGGGCCGTGCATCTTCAGCGGTGAGCCGACGCAGACACGAGTGCTGTTCGCGCAAGCGTACTGATCGGGATATGCTGAGGTAGATGTCCGCGGCCCAAGAGCAGTATTGTCACTATCCCGCGCCGCCGCCGCCGGTGCCCGTCAACCTGATCACGGCGCCGCCGCAGCCGTGCCCCTACTTGCCCGATCGGCTGGCGACGCTGCGGGCGTTTTACGCGCGGCAACTGGACGGCCGGCTTTACCATCGATTCATGGATACGTCGTTCCGCCGCAGCGGATGCGTGATCTACCAGCCCGTATGTCTAAACTGTAGACTTTGCATGCCATTGCGCGTGCCGGTGCGCCGGTTTTCGCCCAGCAAATCGCAGCGGCGGTGCTGGAAACGAAATCAGGACCTGGCGGTCGCCATTGGCGATCCCACCCTCACGGAGGAAAAATGTTCCTTGTATCAGCGCTATCAATGTGATCGGCATTACACCGAGGAACAAGAAAATCTACAAATGTTATCCGAATCCCTATACACGTCGCCGGTGCCGTCGGTAGAATTCGTCTATCGCACTCCGGGCGGAAGACTCGTGGCCGTTGGCATTTGCGATCTCTGCGAGAAGGCATTGAGCAGCGTCTATTTCTTTTTCGATCCATCGCAGCGCGCTCGCGGGCTCGGAATTTTCGGCGCACTTTGCGAGATCGAATTCGCTCAGCGGCATGGTATTGAGCATTACTATCTCGGCTACTGGGTGCGCGGATCGCGTAAGATGTCTTACAAATCCGCCTTCCGGCCGAACGAGATTTTGTGTCCCGATGGTCAATGGCGCGCAAACGCGTGCGCGCGGCTGGAAAACGCCGACGGCGAAGATTAACTTATTCTTCAGCGATGGCCGAAGATGAAGGGAGGGGACGCGAGGAACGGAAGCCGCGCGTCTTGCGGAGAAGGTGAAATGAGCATGATGCCCAACAGCTTCACCGCCGCTTCGAGCAAACGGCCGCGCATCCTGGTCATCGAAGATCACACACCGACTCGGCTGGCGATGAGCAAGCTGATCCGCCAAGCCGGCGCCGACGTCATCAGCGCGCGCGACGGGGAAGAGGGATTGAAGTATCTGATGTCGCAGCGATTCGACGTGCTTCTGACGGACCTGCTCATGCCGGTCATGGACGGGTTCGAACTGCTGCAGCAGTGCGCGAAGTTGCCGCCGACACATCGGCCCAGCCGCGTGATCGCCATCAGCGGCGAATACGGAGCGGGCGTGTTGCGCGGGCAGCCGGTTCAGTTTCTCCGCAAGCCGTTCGATCTGGCGGCGCTGCTGGACATGATCGGCGGCAAGATGAACTGAAATCGAGTTGACGTGGTGAGTTTGCTTGGAGCCCCGCCATGTACATGCGGGGCTTGTTGTTTGCGCCCGTGCGGCTCGAGCTCACGCGCGGTTGACTTGGATGAATGCCGCAACGCTGCTCAGGTCGCGGATGCTCTGCGGGGTGGTCTTGACGGTGGCCGATTGCCCGCGCTGCAGCGACGGATGCAGCTTGTCGGGCCGCTTGGTCCAGATCACGCCGCCGCGGCGCTTGGGGATGTCCTTGAAGTTGCGGCTGCGCCGCTCGATGGGTTTGCTGACGGACTTGTCCTTCATGAACAGGCGCTCGAGCGTTTTGCGCGCCGACGCCCGGTTGATCGTTTTGCGGATGGTGACGCGGACGCTTTGCCCGGGCTTCAAGTCGATGGCCATGGTACGCCTCTCCGATTCCAAGGGCCGCGAACTATAACACATCCGCATTCACCGGCAAGCGGCGGCGGGCAGGTTTCAATCCGTGGTACAATAGACGTTGGCCTGCGGCGAATTTTGTTGAAAGACTCGTTCAACGACTCCGTCTGTGCTTTGGAGTGGCTATGAGCGCACACACGGCATCTTCTTCGCGGCTGGATGGCGGGCGCACAGACCCGACGGATTTGGAATTGCTCGATCGGTTTGCCGGGCGGCGCGATGCCGCGGCGTTTGCCCAGATCGTGCAGCGGTATGCCGGATGCGTCTATGGCACGGGTCTGCGCGTGCTGGGGGACGGGGCGGCGGCCGAGGATGTCTCGCAGGAAACGTTTTTCCGCCTCATGCAAAGGCCGCGCGAGGTCAAGAGCAACCTGGGCGGCTGGCTGCACCGCACCGCCACGCACCTGGCGCTGGATGCGCTTCGCAGCCAGAGTGCACGGCGGCGGCGGGAAATCGCCTACACCGGCCAGAGCGAGCACGAGGCTTCGAGCTGGGCCGAGCTTTCCCCTTGCGTGGATCAGGCCTTGACGGAAATGCCCGAGGAGCTGCGCACGCTTTTGGTGCAGCATTTTCTGATGGGCCGCACGCAAGCGGATTTGGCGGAAGAATCCGGCCAATCGGCGGCGACCATTTCGCGGCGGATTCAGGAAGGGTTGGAAGAGCTGCGGGGGCGATTGCGAATGAAAGGGCTTTACGCGGCGCCGGCGGCGCTGGCGGCGCTGCTGGGCGAGGTTTGGGCGCGGCAGGCGCCGGCGGGTCTGATGCGCGAGTTGGGAAAGATGACCATGCTCTGCGGCGCCGGCGGGGCGGCCAGCCCTCAAGCCTCGCCGCACAGAATTCGCAGCGCGTGGCGGCGACTGGGCGAGTTGAGGCTTGTGTTGTTCCTGGCCGCGGCGATTGCGGGCGCCATCGTTTTGTATTGGCTGATCACGACCTGGGCGTGGCCTTGGTCCCGGCCGCAGCCGCCGGAGCAGCAGCCGCTCCAACAGCGCAGTCCATCCTGAACGGGTTAGGTGCTTGGACGGTCGAGGGCCTGCGGCCTAGGCAGGTCGTGCGGTTGGGAGGGGCGGGCGCGGCGATCTAGCTGGGGTTATCGGACAGCGCGGTCCCTTGGATGCCATGCGCTGATTGGCCGGGCGCTAAAGTCTGGGGTATATCCATAATGCCGGCCTTAGCCTGAGACGTTGCCGTTGCCTTGTCCCATCGGCGGGGCCGGATTGTCGCACTTTCGAGCCTGGAGGTTCGTCCGGCGCCCCTGCGGTGCCCGCGCAAGGTTTCTAACGGTCGAGAAGGAGGTTTCTGCTATGGTGACGACGCAATTTCCGCTGCTGTTTCCGTCCATCCCGGAGAGTGGCCATCGCAAGCCGGTTGTGGTCGCGGCTCCGCCTGGTGCCGCCAAGAGCCTGGCCAAGCGCATCGCTCTGGCCGTGATCGCCCTGGCGCTATTCGGGGTATTGGGGTATTTGCTGGCCATGATGCTGATGCAACTGAGTCCGATGCTGCCGTACTGGATGCGAATCTAAGCCGCCGCATTTTAGTAGTGCCGCGGGTATCCGTTGCGCTAGAATAGACTGAGGGTTCCTGCGGAAGGCCCCATGGCGAGCCTGATCATCCATTCCAACGGACAGAACATGGCCGGCGTTTTTGGACGCCGTGTCCTGATCGGCCGCAAGCCGTTCAACGGCGTGCAGTTTGAGCAGCGCGCCGTCTCGCGCATTCACGCCTGGATCGATCGTCAGGGCGAGTCGTTTTACATCGCCGATGCCCACAGCCGCGCCGGCACCACCGTCAACGGCCAACACGTCAAGGGCAAGACGACTCTACGGGAAGGAGACGTCATCGGCATCGGGCCGGAAAAATTGACGTTCCATCTGGGCAACGATCTACCCGCCGACGCGATTACGTTTTCCATTGCTGAGAACGGGACCAATCCCGATTACGACGACCAGGGGATTCTGATTAAATGCGGGTGCGGTGCGCCGCTGTGGGTGCCGGCAAGCATGGCCGGGGCGTACGGGCACTGCGTCCATTGCCAGGCGGAGATCGACGTGCCCGGCGCGCCCGCCGGCGGCGTGCGCCGGCCCCTGACGCCCAACGATTCCCTGGCCGACATGCCCGCGATCCGCGAATTGGGCTCCGCCGAGCCGCCGCATGATCCGCTGGCGGCGCATTTCCCGCGGCCAAAGCCGCACGATTCCGCCGAGCAAACCTGCGGCATCTGCCTGGAACCGATCCGGGCCGACGAACCCGCCATCGCCTGCCCGTCCTGCTCGCAGTCGTATCACGATAAGTGCTGGAAGCAAAACGGCGGCTGCGCCGCCTACGGCTGTCTCCAGGCCGGACTGTTCCAGCCGGCCCCCGTCGTCGACGCCGCCATGGCCCATCTGCACGACGCCGCGCCTCCACCGGCGAAAAACGCGCTGCCGCTGGTTGCGCCGAAGCGCGCCGTGCCCGTAACTTCCGTGCCATTTGCCACGGCCGCGCCGCCTCAGCCTCCGCCTCCGGTTGTGCTGCCGCCCAAGCTGTCGGCGCCTTCGCAGATTCCCCTGGACCTGGCCCTTCTGGGCGGGAGCGTCTTTGGGACGATTCTGGGCGCATTTACCTTCGGCGTTCCGGCCCTGGCGATGGGCGCAACCTCCGCGGTGTACGCCCTGCGCGGCCGGGACGAACGCCGACACACCGCCCGCATCGCCGCCGTCTCCACCGCCATCTGTGTCCTGGGCGTGGCCGTCGGCGTCTTCACCAGCATGCTCCTGTGGTTCAACGGCTCGCCCTGGGCCCACAGGTGATCGCCGCAATCAGGCCCGTACGCCCCCCAAGCCGATATCCCTGGTATGGACCGGTCGCTCTTCGTGCCAAGCCGCGCCACGGCCTGTGGCCAAGCGGAGCTTGTCGTGGATGCGGGACACCACCAACGCGTCGTGCAGCAGGGGATTTTGCGCGCGGAGGTGAGCCTGGATGTGGCGACGGCGGATTTCAAGGCGATGCTTCTGCCGCAGCCCGGGGGGCATGCAGTGAGCATCGTGACGGCCTTTCGCCGCCTGGCGCAGCGCGGGGTGGAAATCCGCCTGTTGCATTCGGGCACGCCCAGCGCGGCGGCGCTTGCTGAGCTCAAGGCCGCGCTGCCGCGAAATCTGACGATTCGCCGCTGCCCGCGCCTGCACGCCAAGGCGGTCATTGTCGATTGCCGCGCGATGTACCTGGGCAGCGCCAACCTCACCGGCGCCGGCCTGGGCGCCAAAGCCGACGGCCGCCGCAATTTCGAGCTGGGCATCTGGACCGAAGTCTCCGGTCTGATCGACGCCGTGCTGGAACAATTCAACGCCCTGTGGGAAGGCCGTAGGTGCACCACCTGCCGGCGAAAAGACATCTGTCCCGTGCCGCTGGAAGAACCGAAATTGTAGGATAAGAGACGAAGAGACGGGGAGACGGGGAGACGAAGAGACGAAGTGGGCTTCCCCACGAACGGTGGGCGCGCCGAACGGATTGTTTCAGGCTGCCTCGAACGATTCGGGGCTGACATAGCCTAACGAACTGTGCAATCGTTTG
>Ga0208038_1000226_pt1 | contig 54996 bp, 73 predicted proteins | sample June2015DPH_16_1_FD_184714 | JGI IMG/M metagenome (GOLD analysis project Ga0208038, IMG submission 184714) | Peatland microbial communities from SPRUCE experiment site at the Marcell Experimental Forest, Minnesota, USA - June2015DPH_16_100... | ecosystem: Environmental > Terrestrial > Soil >...
CCATAAAATTGGTTAGTAAAATAACTGCTCCAGCTACCTGAAGGTATCGACGTCAAATAAATTCTGACGTTTGAGAATGTTGATGCATTGTAAACATATAACCAAAATGCGATATTATTTGTGTTAGAAAAATCATTATTTATCACCTTATCTGTAGCCGATCTACTTGAGTCAGTAATAAGTTTCAATCCTTGAGAGCCTTCCTTAAAATTGACTATATCAGCAGACTGAGAGCCTTCTTGTATCGACCAATTACTTAAATTCTCAAAATTGTCTAATAACCCGCCTTGGTCATACACGTAATTGATGCAACAATTATATGTAACAGGGACATACGCATAACTTGACGTTGCAAGAATCGGTATTAAAAATAAAATAGTTATTATTTCTTTAATCAATGTCAAAATATCATTTTTTCCTATATTAAATTTCTCTACTTTTATAAATCTCTATATTTGTGGATTGGTATATCTTCTCAACAGATTTATCATTTCTGAATCTACTAAAATCATTATTGGTATATCTACCTATTTGATCATATCCAGGAACTTTTTGGTATAATAACTCATCTATTGTTAGAATTATTAAATAAATCTGTTCTTGTTTTTTTAAATTAATATCAGAAAAATTTTGAGTTGATATGCTGTTATTCTTTACATAACCAAAATGATCTGGTATATCCTTATATTTATCTATACTGTCTTTTGCGAATATATCCCTATGCTCTGCCAACAAATCTCGGAATCTATATAGTTGACTTATTGGAGCAGAGGCTATAGGATAGTCTACTTTATTTTCATAAAACCATTTCATACCATATACTTCATTATAAGTAATCGCGTTGTTTGGTTTAAATATAGTAGGCGAATCAAAAATTCCAAAAAAGCTTAAAGTCCAGACCGACGTCAAAATAATTAATACTACAAAAAAGTTCCTTATTGATGATCTCCTCAGAAAAATTACATAAAGCGAATACGCAAATAGCGGTATCTGAGCGAAAACTAAGAAATTTAGATTTGTAAGCCGATCTGGTTGATGAGCAACCAATTTATTAAAAAAGAAGATTGATTCAAGAATTAACAAGAAAATAGATATAACTATTAAAGTTGAATAATTTTTAACAAAAGTCTTGCTGAACATATTCTCATTTTTTCTATTTTTGTATACGATAATTGTTGAAACAACGATAAATATTGTAGGAATATAATATCTTCCATAATAAAAATTAAGAAATATAAAGAACTGGTAAAAATTTAAATTAATTACTGATAACTTTGAAACAGTTTCTGCAAATGTAGGTTCAGTTATTTGTTGAAGATAATTATAATAAAATATTCTTAAATCATTTAAAAAAGTAGTGTTTGACACGAACCAAAATGAAAATGTCGTCGTAAGAAGCACTAAAGCGGTTTTAAGATCAGAGATTTCCAAACTTAATACATTTCTGAGTATGACAGCAACTAAAATGAAATAGAATAAAAATAGAAATATAAATGGATGTGTAAATGGAGCGAGAATCAATATCACCACAATTATAATTGAAATATTTACACTTTTATTCTTAAGATACTTCTCGAAAACAAATAGATAAAATGGTATCATAGAGAAAAAAAAGTAGTGAGGTGTCAAAGGGAAGAAATGAAAATGGCTAAAATAAAAAATAAATGCAGTTAGTAATGTCAAATTATATATATCAGAATCGCTGATAAATTTCCTAAATAGTACAACCGTCCCGATAATAAATAAAAGTGTGATGACAACTGATATAAAATATGTCAAATAGTTTATTTGAACATTAGTAACCAAAGATAATATTGACGCCCAAACAAAGGTTGCTGGGTATATATCAGATTGTGACAAAAAGCCCGTATTTATTGTATGACTTATTTCTCCTATATAACTCATTTGATCGGCTCTGTCCATTAAATAATATCCCAATACAAATGGAATTACTAAAACTTCTATGTAAACAACTGCCAAAAAGAAAAGAGCTGGCATTTTTCGTTTGTTAAACATCAACACAGATGATAAAAAGAAATTAAGTATTATATTGATGTAAAACCGTAACGGTATCAAGTCGTAGATATTAATTACATATCCTATTGGGTGTATATTACTCAATATTATTATATTGTCTATTAAAAGATATAAATTGAAAATAATAATAAGCTTAACCGTCGTCGTTTTTAAATTCTTCATATTTTGTCCTTATTTAACATTTTTGACTCGTATCTATTCATAACCAGAATTATTCCAAGCTCTACTGTTTTTTCCTGATAATATTAGTCTATTAGAAATGATAATACCAACTTGAGACAAATTATTTTCATATATATTATTATAGTCTGACGTCCCAAATTCTCCTATGCCGTATGCGTGAACGTCTGAGCCATTCTGATTATTTCTTATTACTGTATTATTATAAATATAATTGTTAGAACTATCTTTCAAACTAATACCGTAATGATTTTCATTTGCATTATCATAAAATGACAGTACGTTATTTGATACTGTTGAATAATTCGAAGACTCCAAATATATAGCCTCTAGATATGCATTATAAATCGAATTGTTACATATATCACCATTTATTGAATCATTTATATAAATTCCTATATCACCTGCATTTGTCACATTATCAACAAACTTATTATTTGCTATTATAAAAAATTTGGCGTTGTATATAATTGCGAGAGAATTACCTCCGTCTATCATGTTACCGCCAACAATATCATTATTACTGATATTGACCTTGTTAGCAATATCCGTTTGTCTCGCTCTAAAAATATAGCCGCTGTTCTTAAAATTATTATCAACAACATCGATTATATATCCTGAAGAAGAAAAGTTTCCTCTAGTACTAATTCCATAGCCGCCAATTATGGTATTACCGAAGATCATAGTGATTTTCGCTCCACTTACAATAGCATATTGTTCTGGAGGACAATAAATCGTATTTTCATAAACGCCAAGAGATTCTACTATTGAATGTGCATCTAGAACATGACCTATTCCGAGTCCATTTATCACATTTCCAATTATGCTTATATTTCTGGGTTGCCCAATTCTCCCATATCCCCCTGACGCTATACAATGTCTACAATTGTAAATATAATTATTTTTGCCAATAGTTGTATAAGCGGACGCATCATTCACTACGATCCCATATCCTAATCCGTCCATATTACTACCACCAATAGAATTATTTTCTATGATCGTATTATATGAATTTGTAATATCTATTCCATGATCACCGTTGTTAGAGTAATTTCCATTTTTAATTATACTATTTTTAGTATAATATAATTGAATACCATTATAATCTAAAGAGTTATTATTTCCATTAATTTTAATCCCATCTACAATAACCGTTATAGGTCTTATAAGAGTAGCAATTCCAGAACGAGCTACTGTAAACGTGTTAATAGTATTATCTTTTATAATAACGTTATTTCCGGAAATAGACGAAATTTCATGCAACTCTCCAGATTTCCATGTAGGATAATCTATCGGATTCCATATAGCATCATCGTATACAAATATCAAATCTCCAGATTTTGCAGATCCCGAGTTTGATATGGATATTGTATTCGTATCTTTTGATACGTCGGTATTTAATGTTGCAATACTCAACTCTGAACCTTTAAATACGAATAAATTTTCCCCTGTTTTATTCCAACTAAAAACTACATCCCCGTCTGCAATCAACTCAACAGATTTGGTAAATATAACAGATGATAATGGCGTATAGTTCCCATGTACTATTTTTATGACTCCATTATCTGATATGACATTATTTACATACTTCAAAACTGTCGATATATCCGTTCCACTAAATTCTATTTTTCGTGTACTATCATTTTCAGCTTTGATTACTCTTCCATCTAAATATATTTTATATGTTACATTTTTTTCTGGGACGATACATGTACTGGAACTTATGATAGTAATAAAAAAAAGTACGATATAAGCTATTTTCGCTTTTTCATCATTTCTAAATTTATTTAAAAAAAAATGAATTTCTGTAAAGATGATTCTTCTTAAAGTCGTCAACTCGTATAGCATTTATAGTCACTTCTTCTAATAAATCAATTTCATACTATTTTCTATTTTTCCTATCATAATTAATATGACATAAATCGGAATAAACTTTTAGGGTTTCTTTGGATATGACGTCCCAAGCAAATTGAGTAGAATACGACTCTATTTTTCTTACATCCCAATCTTTATCTAGAGCCAACAAAAGATTCTTTGCTAACTCTCCTGAGTCTGCAGGTTCACACATCAGGCCATAATCTTCAGATATTATAATTTCTGGAACTCCGCCAACTCTCGTCCCTATAAATGGTTTCCCACACCCTAAACATTCAAACATGACCGTCGGATTGCCTTCACTCAAACTAGACAGAACAAAAACATTACAAGCATTCATCCATATCGGCAATAATTTATCTGGTACGAGTCCGAGTAGTTTTATGTTTTCTTGTAAATCGAGATTATTTATTTGCTTTTGTAACTTAGTTTCCAGCGGGCCAGATCCTCCGATAAAGCATAAAACATCTTTTCTTTTTTCTGTAACCATTCTAATCGCATCGATCAAATAATTGAACCCTTTTCTTTTTATCAAATAACCCAAGGAGAATATGATTTTTTTGTTCATAGGCAAATGTAACTGTGTCATACATTCTATTTTACTCAACGATTTGAATCGCGGAGAAAATCCATTTGGGATAGAGAAAACATTTCTATTAAATTTCTTCAATATTGGAACATCTATCTTGTTAACTCTTATTAAGGCATCCGCTTTTATCCATGCAGAATTCATTAATGGATAATTCATACTAATTTCCTTATTGAGCCACTCTGCATTCTCATGAATTGTTACAATAGTTGGTACGCCAAATTTTTCTTTTATTCTTATGCCAATATACGCAGATGGCCAGCTAAAATGAGCATGAATTAAATCAAATTGAATATCTTCATGTTTTATCAAATTTTCAATAACTTCTAGACGGTTATCTATTAATATTTTACTTAAATAAAAGATTGGAATATAGAAACATCTAGGGAAATAAACTTTGACATTATCGTAGCTATAGTTTTCACAAATACGGTCTTTTTGCATTATTTTAAAAGTGAATAGTGTCGGAGAAATAACTATTATTTCTTTGACATAATCTTTTAATGAATCTAATTGATTTTTAACAAAACTTTCTCCGATAAACAAGTTGTCTTTATCTGGGTATGATGGCGTAATTACCAAAATTTTCAAATTTCTGTGGTCGTTATCTTTAAACATATCAAATTTCCAATTTTTTATTGATCATTTTTTGGCCTTTCAATTCCGCCTGTCCACGATATATAAATAAATCAAATATACATATAATTCTGCATGATAACAGTAAATTGGTTTGACAAAAAAATGTCGGAAATACTATCATAATAATGATATCCTTATAAGGTTATAATCAAATTATTGCTCATTGTGAATAATCATTGGGTAGTGATCAACATTTTGCTCTTCCAAATTACATTATCTATGTATGTAGCTAATCAAGTTGTGCTCGATGACACATTTGCATTTCCTGTCCTTGTCATAGATGAACAATTTTGTACATTTGATATATTCTTACTACAAGCGTTTGGCGATATAGAATTACCTTTTCCAGATTGACTGATACAATTTACATCAGCGTTCCTATTTATTAAAATATTTCCAGTTGCAAAGACGTTAGAACAACTTTCTAACGTGATTCCATAATAGCCTAAACCCCATAATCTTAATTGGTTATTATTAATGACAAAACTAGTTGAACTTGTGCCACAATTAACAATTCTCATTCCTTGTTTTTGGGGATTGTGAATACAATTGTTCGTTATTATCCCCCCATGACAACTCTTCAAATATATTCCATGATTTACTGTATTATCATTATAATACGTACCGCCGATAATCGCATCAAATTTGTTTCCTGTAATAGTTAGATTTTGTATGTTATATGCAATAGTCAATGATTGATTCTTTTTCATACTCCACGGGTCTATAGCACCATCGCCAGTTATTATATTATTTTGGATAATTAGCTTGTTGATATTATCACCTGGCAAGCCTTGGAACACGTATCCAGAATCTGTAAACGCGTTATTAGTAATTTCATAATAATTGATACGATATGGCGATGCTCCTCTAATACAACAACCTTGTCCTCCATTTATAGTATTACCGATTATTTTTGTTATTTTAGATCCACTTGTTATCGCATATTCCCATGTTGGAGAGTTGATGACATTATTATAAACATAGAAAGACTCTGCACTTTGATGGCAATCTACCGTATGACTTATACCATCGCCAATACCGTTCGTAGCAATAGTATTGTTAAAAACATTATATTGAACCATTGTTTCTCTAGCTTGCCCTTCTGCATATGGATATCCGCCAGTCGCTACACAGTGCCTAGACCAACCAAAAGTATTATGTTGAATCAACGTATATGCCGATGCGAGACCTGTTTCTATACAATAACCGTCTCCTCCGGAATTGTGTTGACCAGGACAGTTTGGAGAATTGCCACAATATATATTATTACTCATTGAATTATATTCTATAGTTGTGTTATAGCAATTTATGACATTAACCTCTTCCCAACCATTATCATGGAAATTGCAATTATGAATCATGCTATCTATACAGTATTGTAAAAATAGTCCAACATAATCTCCTTGATAATCGACACCAACAACTGTGAGTCCATTTAATTCTACAGTTATTGGTCTAATTAATATGGCAGATCCGCCATTGGTAACCGAAAAACTGTTTATCATATTATCGACAAAAGTGATAGTATTTCCAGAAATATAACTAATTTTATGCAATTCTCCTGTTTTCCATGCAGGATAGTCTACAGGATTCCATATAGCATTATCATAAACAAGTACCAAATCTCCAGGCACAACATTTCCTTTACCATCGCCTATATCCAAATTTGATACTCTTATAGAATTAGATCCTTGCACAGCATCGACAATTAATGTCGCAATATTTCCTTTATAACCATCAAATTCAAATAATGGATATGACCCTTTATTCGCAGTTATTTTATTATTGAAGGCTACATTTACGTCAGAAGTTATTATTACTGATTTATCTATTTTAATCGTGGCGTCGGTTGTAGTTCGACTTACATACGTTGCCGGTCCAACAAAATGTACAGTATCCCAGTTGTTCAAGTCAGAATTATTAAAAGAATTCAAAACGGTAGATATGTCTATACCTGACTGAACTATTTGTCCAGTATTCGCATTTGTTACATTTATAGTTCTGCTTACTGTTGAAACATTGTATGTCGTCATATTTTACTCCTATATAGCTATGGCTACTATATAGTAACTATGAGTTACTACAATTTATAGTTATGCAATATTTAAATATATGAATTGTTCAGTATCTATCTTTATCTAGATGTTCTTATATTACTACTATTTACCCATGTTGAATTAATGTTTCCAGCATTATCAACTGTATGTGTCCCAAGCATATAGTTTGTATTAGGTAAAAGATTTGTTGCATTATAATATTTTACTCCTTTTGAAACATTAGTCTTAAAAGCTCCACTAAGATATATCATTACATATGCAAAACCTGAAGTATCAGACGCTGCAGGATCTGTCCATGTCCAATTTATATATGTTCTTCCAGGAGGCGCGTTTTTTAAATTAGTTATCGATCCTGGTGCTGTCTTATCTATTTTAATTATTTGAGATTTTGTCTGTTCTACATTATTGACTTTATCCACAGAATAATAATACACAGTATTATTACCTTCTATAGAAATAGTAAATGGTATTGTATATGTAAGCCACGAACCACTATTTATTCTATATTTTGTATAATTTACGCCTGAAATGTCATCTCTAGCACTTAAAGTTGCCAAAACATTTGTTTTATACCAACCATTATTACCAAGCGTCCCAGATAATGATATATTCGTAGTAGGTGGGGTGATATCGATTGGAGATTGAACAGTCCAATTCCATCTTTTGGAAACTGTATCAACATTGTCTGTTGCTGTTACTGATACATTCCATATTCTAACTCCTGCCGTCGAATTAGTATAATTTGCCAAGGTTGCGCTTGCATTGGTTTGGACCAAAGAACCGTTCATATACCATTTAGCAGTAGCCATTTTATTCAGAGTTATGTTGAATGTTTGTACAATTCCCTGTAAAGTTGTAGGATCTGACAATGGAGAAAATGAAGCAATTGATAGCCTTATGGGAATATTGTAATTTATTGAGTATTGGTCAGTATCTGCAACCACTATTCCTATGGAAATTTGGGTTAAGATCAAAATAGATATTAAAATCAAAAATTTATTCATTTATATATTCCCCCTACGTTAATTTTCATATCGAAAAATTTATCCGCTTGGAATTGTCCGCCATTTACATATACTTTTTTTCTTAATTCTACAGTATTCTCATCGCAACTTTCTTTTTTATCTTCTGGACATTTATACCATTTTTGATTGATTTTCTGAATATCTGTATAATATAATTTTTGAGTATTATCATCTGGCGGTAGTGTTATTAATTTAAATTCATATGTTCCAGGGGGTATATCTACATTAGCAGTTAAGGTAATTTTCAATTTATATACCCAATCGTATGTTCTATTATTTATTGTATATTCTGATCTTTCTGGAAATGTTGGAGAGAACATGGTTGTATTTGGAAATATATATGTAGCGAATAAACTCCTGTTGCTATTAACAAAATCGATATCAAATCTCATTCCTTGGAATGTTTCTATATCTTCCCCTGCTTTTACAAAAGTATATATGTCAATAAATTGCCCTTTTTTGAAATTATCTATATTATAAGAAATCTCTCCAGGATAAGCTCCATAACCATGCACACCCCATCTTGTATAATCGTGAGTTCCGCTTGATTTATATGATGGATAAAAATCAGGTTGTAAATAATAATTCTTGGTCAGATTATCAAAATCATAATAGACACCTGTTTGTATATCTCTTTTTATTTGTATAAAATCATCTGGTTTTGGTATATTCTGATCAGATATTCTATCTTTACTATCTTGCAATAAAAATTTATCTGCCACAAATAATCCTGCTCCCAACAGGATGACTGACAATATTATTATGTAATGTATCTTCATTTCAAGAATCACCATCACCATTTCTTATTTTCTCTTTATCATTTCTTATTTTTTACTAACTTATTTTTATTGTCGTTGATACAGTCCCCTGTGGCGCATTTGTAAAGCTCGCCTGACTATATAATTGAACACTGTTTCCTGGTCCAACATTAAACCATCCTGCCGGAGAAGTTTCTGTATTGGTCACAATTATTTGGTCTGACATTGACGACGAACTTCCAATGTTTAACGTAACCCATGCAGGATTTGCTGCCGTTAAATTCGTCGAGAAATTTAGATTAGTATTTCCTATATTCGTTATATTTGCCCAAGGTTTGTTGGTAGCCTTTGATTGGCAAACTGCTTCAACTGATTTGGAACTTCCATTCACAGGGTTGAAATTCATTTGTGTTTCAGAACCACATAACGACACGCTGAAAGATGTGTCCGACGGAATTATATATTGTACTGTGTACGATGCCGGGTTATTTTGGTCATAACCAAATACAGGAATCGTAGTCGCAATCAATATGGATGTTATCACTGACAACATCATTAAACTTCTTTTTATATTTTCTCTGTTTGACATATTTATTATCTCCTTTAATTTATAGGTTTTTCTGTCTCTCTTTAGCTATTATTACTATTTATCATTAATGTCATATTTGCATTTGTCACTGGAGCTTTATTAACATCTATAATCATCCATATATACTGGTTAGAACCAGGAAACAAATTTGGAATGACCATTGAAGAAGATGTACTAATCTCTACTTTTCCTGAAAAATTATTATTTAAAGCTGCATATGTAGTGATATTCGAAACTGTTCCATTGAGGACTAACATGAAACTTTGATTTATATTGCCATTGTTTATAATGTTAAATGTTGGCTGAGAATCATTCTGTCCATCTGGACTTAAATTTGTTACAGTCGACATGGAAGCATTGAACCTCAAAAATGTATATCCTATTGGCAATGTAACAGTAAATGATGTATCTATTGATGAAGAATGATCTATTCTTACTATAGAATCTCCATCCAATGTCAACAAAAATTGAATATATCCAGTATTATTTGCGAGTACATTGAAACTATTATAAATTGTACCATTTGTCCAATAAATTTTCACTGAATATAATGAGTTTGGAATTCTATCGCCTACATTATAAGAAACTTGCAAACCGTTGTTATAACTACTTTCATTTAATTCAATTAACCCTCCAGATTCGTTATATGAAGTGATTTTTATATCTACTGAATCTGATAATGGTCTAACAGTCATATTTGGCATATATTCATCATATTTATTATTATCCATTAGAACAGAAGATCCATTTGGACATATTCTAGTTGTCTTGTTGATAACAGGTGTAAAACTGTTAATATTTGGAATCATATAATCGCTATATGTGACAACATCTATGTCTGACGCCCTACTTTTCAAGTAGTCACTTATTTTTTGAAGATCTGTTCTTAAATAATCATATGTTGTTGGATTAGAATCTACAATATTATGAAATACCAATTCTCCTAATAATTTTGAATTCATGGAATCATTAATCTGATCTTCAACATATTGGACTGTAGTAATATTATATACTTCTACTATCCTTTGTATGTATAATTCAGCATCGTCGGAATTATCAAAATGTTGTTGAGTTGACTGTGGTGTTATTGATCTTCCCAATACATATCTCTTTTTTGTATAGTCGATAACTTTATCGTTAAACGAACCATAAGGATACGCTATAAAACCAGCAGATTTTTGAAAATTATTTGTCACCAACCAGTCATAACTACCATTTAATTCGTTTATTAATGTCGAGTCATCTAGTGTAGACAAATCTGCATGACTAATTGTATGACTAGAGATATCCCAGCCTTTTGTTTGCAAATTTCTCAAATCCGTCAAATTCATTTGTCCTACGTTCCCTACCTGACCAGTTATAATAAACGCTGTTGCCGGCTGATTATTTGCTGTTAATATAGGATTTGCGTCTGTAGAAACATTAATCAATCCATCATCGAAGCTTATTATCATTTTTGCTCTCTTTCCTGTTACATTGTATCTTAAGTCGTCTATTGTCGCACTTGTAACACTACCAGAGAAAGGATAAATCGCTATTCTCATTCTTGTCATTACATTATTCCAGCTCTCATTATTATAATTTGAAAAACTATTCTTTCCAAAAATTATTCTATTCCAACCAGTTTTGACGCCATAAAATTGGTTAGTAAAATAACTGCTCCAGCTACCTGAAGGTATCGACGTCAAATAAATTCTGACGTTTGAGAATGTTGATGCATTGTAAACATATAACCAAAATGCGATATTATTTGTGTTAGAAAAATCATTATTTATCACCTTATCTGTAGCCGATCTACTTGAGTCAGTAATAAGTTTCAATCCTTGAGAGCCTTCCTTAAAATTGACTATATCAGCAGACTGAGAGCCTTCTTGTATTATCCAATCATTACTTACATTGTATCTTAAGTCGTCTATTGTCGCACTTGTAACACTACCAGAGAAAGGATAAATCGCTATTCTCATTCTTGTCATTACATTATTCCAGTTCTCATTATTATAATTTGAAAAACTATTCTTTCCAAAAATTATTCTATTCCAACCAGTTTTGACACCATAAAATTGGTTAGTAAAATAACTGCTCCAGCTACCTGAAGGTATCGACGTCAAATAAATTCTGACGTTTGAGAATGTTGATGCATTGTAAACATATAACCAAAATGCGATATTATTTGTGTTAGAAAAATCATTATTTATCACCTTATCTGTAGCCGATCTACTTGAGTCAGTAATAAGTTTCAATCCTTGAGAGCCTTCCTTAAAATTGACTATATCAGCAGACTGAGAGCCTTCTTGTATCGACCAATTACTTAAATTCTCAAAATTGTCTAATTGAACCCCTGAAAAGTTAGAATCTTCAAAATTGTCTAATTGATTACCGTTGCTATAAGAATAGTTTTTACAGCACGAATATGTAACAGGTATATATGCATCGACCGAGTTTAAAGAAAATAATAGAAATGTTGATATTAAAAAAAAATATATTGTCTTCATGTCCAGCTCTACAAACTTTTTCGTCTAGAAAAGTCTCATTGGAAATTGAATAATTTGTTAAATTGTTCTGCTACTACATAATTTCAACTGAAATCATTATCGTTATTTGCTTTGCCAATACCTAAATAGGTAACAGTGTTATTGTCGTCATGAATCAAATTCTTACAGTCCACAACAACAGGCGATCCAGCCAAAATCATTATTCGTTCTATCTTAATCTTTCTGAATATATCATGATCAACAACAAATATAATACAATCTGCTCCCATCAATCCATCTTCGACACTTTTTTCAGAGTAAAAATCTCCAGTATTCGTCTTAATTGAATTTATATAAGGATCATAAACTCGGACTTTAGCACCACGATTTACCAATTCTTCAATAATCTTTATTGAAGGCGATTCTCTGGCATCATCAATGTTCTTCTTATACGCTAATCCCATAACAGTAACCTTTGCCCCATACACGTTCTTGCCTACATGTTTCAGTCCTTTCTCTACCAGATTTACAGCATGTATCCTCATGAACTCGTTGATCTCCCCAGATGTTTCAATAAATCGAGGTATGAAACCATATCTTTTGGCTGCATATGACATGTAAAAAGGATCAAGTGGGATGCAATGTCCACCAATACCAGGTCCAGGATAAAATGGCATAAAACCATAAGGTTTTGTCGATGCAGCATCTATAACTTCCCACGCATCAATTCCCATTTTCTCAAAAATCAGGCACAATTCATTAGCAAGAGCGATATTTACATTTCTAAAAATATTTTCCAACATTTTAACAGATTCTGCTGTTTTGGCATCTTTAACTTTTATTATTTTTTCAATGATATTTCCATAAAGCATTGCGGCTATTTCTGTACACTCTTCGTTTATTCCCCCAACAACTTTAGGTATTTTATCCACAGTATATTTCTTATTTCCTGGGTCTATTCTCTCTGGAGAAAATGCTACTCCAAAATCTTCTCTTACTTTTAACCCTGCTTCTTCCAATATAGGAATAACGACTTCATCCGTTGTTCCAGGATATGTCGTACTTTCCAAGATTACAAATTGTCCTTTTCTTAAAATTTGACTTATAGTTTGACATGCCTGTCTTATATAACTTAAATCAGGTTCCTCTTTCTCTGTCAGTGGTGTTGGCACACATATTATAATGAAATCGCATTTTTCAAGATTTTGATAGTCAGTTGTCGGACAAAATGATATGTTCAAATGGTTTTTTATGTCATCATCTTGAATATCGAATATATGAGATTTGCCACTTGACAGATGTTCCACTATTTTTTTGTTTATATCGTATCCAACTACTTTGAACTTTTTTGCAAAAGCGATCGCAAGCGGAAGTCCTACATAACCCATTCCTATAATTCCGATAATAACAGACTGGTTCTTGATTTTTGCGCACAATTCTTTCATAACATTACCTCAACTGGATGATTTCAAATGACCATCATAACTTTCTGGATAATTTTCTATCAATTTGATCATGAATGCTGTTACATCAATCTTATCTTTCAATAATATCTCTCTTTTCTTCTTTCCTTCATTTTTGAGGTCTTTATTATCCAACAGTTCTAATGCTTTATCAAATGTATGTTTCTCCATTGTATTTTTATCTGAAAAATTATAGACCAAGTTATATTTATCTTCTTCTTCGTCTGTGTATCCTAATCTCAATGTATTCGTATAAATCGCATGAGTTCCTAAAACTGCGCATTCTGAGGCGGTCGTTGCGCCTTCTCCAATATATAATGTAGCATAATACAACAGATCGTGCAATTTCTCTGGTGAGACTTTAATCTTATATTTCTCCAACTCTTTTCCCAGTGGACCTTCTGAAGTTATTAACACACTCCCGTATTTTTCCAGCTCTTTTACCAACTCTATCCTGCTTTGTATGCCGTGCTGTCCTATGTCATGACTTGCGTTCCACGAAACAAATCGTAAAACTACAAACTTATCATCTTTGTTCAACCCTATCTCATTAAGTACAGCAGGATTGGGAGAAAAATAGTTCTGATGCAAATATGCCAGCTCATGATATCCGTTATATCGAATCTGTTTTTTGCCGAGATCTTTTTTGAAACAAGAAGGGGTACAAATGACAGAGGCAAATGGATCTAAAAGGAAATGCTCAATTTTTGCGTGTTCTGTATCATCAAAAACGATGGAAGGTTTTCTGATCAATTTTCCAACATGAGCCACATACACATTTCCCACGCCACCAACAAGAACATCAGGATCAAAAAGTTTTGCTATTTCGTATAATCTATATTCAATCTTTATCATCTCCGTTGCCTTCGAAAACAAAGATGATTTTGCATTCCCAACAACATCATATCCAAAACCATAACTTTCTAGCAATTGCAACGATACTTCTTTATTAACTGTTGTAATCTTACATTTATGACCTCTTTTTTCTAAATTCCATATTAGATTTTTAAATAGATGCACATGAGCAGGATGACCAATATTGAAGAGTATTCTCATTCTATCTCACTCCCAACAACCGCAACAATTACTTTTCCCATAATTACCTCATTGTCACCAAAATCTTTTTTCCTGTACTAAATACAAAATCTTTTGCATAATTAGAACACCACTCTATTTTCCCAGAGGCCCATCTCTCTGGATGAGATGTAATATACAATCTGTTAAGCTTATTACCATTTATCAAATCAATCATTCTGTCTGTGCTATCTACTGTTATATTTTCTTTCTTGTTCAACATAAAATCGCGCATATTATTCTTCGAGTTCCAACTTCTCCCTGTATCAGAGAAATAATTTATATCCTTGCCAATAGATAAATAGGCCTCTCCTAAGATGTCAAAATCTTTGAATTCATAAACCTTCCACAAGTCACGACTATCATACTTCGATAACGGATCTCCGTGCATACAAATCGTTTTAACTTTACATATCTTTCTGAATTCTTCCAACTCATATTCGAATATTTCCATTGCTTTTTTGTAATCACCTTTAGATTTTCCTAATGTCTCATAGTGATATCCTACGTCATGTCCAATATTCTCTATCTTTCCGATTATTTCAGGAATGAACACATTACTGTTCATCCTGAAATAATACGTGGCCGCAATACCCAGATCCTTTTCTATTCTTGCCATATGTAAAGAGTTTTCAGGTTTCCTATCTATATCATGGCGCATTATGACGAACCTTCCAGGTAAATTGTTTGAATATAGGTAATCAGCAATTGTTATAGTTGGATAATTATCCTTAATGGATCTACATAATTCGTAGAATTTCTCACAAGTGAAATCAAGATTCATATAAAAAATCTCCTATATCGATTGTCTCATTGTATCTGTATGCCTTGAATTTTCTTTTTCAACCTGCATATCAAAAAACATTGCGAACAATAAAAGTTGCAGTCCGGCAAGTGTTAAAAATACGGTCAGTAGCGGAAAGTTCGGAGATGTAGCATTATGATATAGTTTTTGGTAGAACACCCACAAACCTAATAGTATACCAGAAGGTAATAATACCATACTTGCCAGATAAAAAAATACCAGCGGATGAAAATCCAATATCATATATTTTGTCTTTAATCTCCATAAGAATCCTCTAAAAATCATTGGAGCAACCTTGATAATATATTTTCTATACTTTATTTTTGACCTCTCATTTCCATATCGCGATGGCATAGTTATATCTTCTACTATCATCCCAAAAGTGTTCAACTTTATGAGCATGTCATTACAGTATCCATAATAAGTATACACAGAGTCAAGATCAATTGTTTCAAGAGCTTTCCTAGATATAGCTGTGTAACCATTCTGTGGGTCCACTATATTCCAGTATCCACTTCCGATCTTTGTGATCATGGTAAGTATGATATTTCCAAAAGACCTCCATTTACTCATTCCTCTGCGAAATTCCTTGCTAATAAGTCTATTTCCCTTGGTATAATCTGCTCTACCATCGATAATAGGTATTAGTAACTTTGGGAGCTGTTCTGGGTCCATCTGGTTATCTCCAGCCATAACTGCCACAATGTCCATATTATCCTCAAGAGCCAATTTATAGCCTGTAATAATAGATGCTCCAACACCTTTATTATTTTCATGTCTTACAAGACATACCCTAGGATTTTTTAAACTTTTAACAATTTCAGATGTTTTATCTTTACTGCCGTCATCAATGACATATATTTTTTTTATATATTTTGGAACGTTATCAATGGTTTCTTTTATAAGTTGTTCTTCGTTACAAGCAGGAACTACTACACCTATATTACGACCGTTAAATTGATCCAAGTTGTGTTCTTTCTCAAAATTCAAATATTTTATTCTTAGATTATTTTCTTCTGCCTGATATAGCATGTCTCTTATAAACGAACCATTAAGACGTTTAAAGTCTATATTACTCAAGGATTCTACTGATAGAGTCAAATGTCTAATACCTGTGTTAATATTCTTTTTGTTCAATATATGCGTTTTCCTTATGTTGCGACTGTTACTACTCCATGAACTTACTACTATATCACAATCACTATTTTTCACACTGTCAATAGTCTTTTGGATAATATCGGCACAACTTTTATCGTCCATATCTATGGCAACAATTATTTTTGTACCATTTTGAGATGCAGCACCGATACCAGTTTTAAAAGCCTCACTCTTTCCTCTGTTTTCGGAATGAATAATAACATCTGCACCGGCAAGTTTTGCTATCTCTGCAGTATCGTCTGTACTTCCGTCATCAACTACTATCACATGGTCTGCATACTTTTTTGCTTTGATGACCGTGCTGCCAATAGATATTCCCTCGTTAGTAGCAGGGATAACAGCCGTTATTGGCATTTTTCCACCCTTTTTCGCATTTTTCTATTTTCCATCGTACCCTCCTCATAATTTATATAAAATTTTTCGTATTTATATTATGAGCATTATATTATGAGCATTATTTTATGAATTACTATTGTTATAAATGTCAATAATAGTGGACCGGAACATATATTCATATTGCTTGATATATATTCACTCCAGTATTTAGTATCTGACGCCAAGAATGAAATTGAAAGTATGACAATCAGGAATATAGAAACAAATTCTCCTATTACATCTGGCGATATAATCCGTATGTTTGGAATTACACCAATATACTGTCCAATCATTCCCACTATGACTATCGTCAATACTACAGTAGGTACATAAATATAAACTCTTCTGGAAGATGGGAAGCTACATAACAATATCGATGTGCTCACTCCTGATTCTTTTTGTAGCACATGTTGGTTTTTCATGATCAAAAATATTGGTATAAGCATAATTCCATATATTATTGTGTGTTGTACATAAATATTAGTAGATAGTTGTGGTATCGAAAGACTTATCATTCTCAGCAGAATTAATAATGTCAGACTCTGTAAAACATTTTTTTCCTTCAAAGAGAATTTACTAAATATAATTATAAGAATTATAGCCAAAAGGTTGATTATATGTACCCCCAAGCCTGTGAGTATCTGACCGTGGAATATTAGTAGTTCTCCCACTATTGTACCAAGTATAGAAATGTATGTCCATTTTCTCATGTCACATTCACCCACAAATGTAGTTCCCTATATGGAACTGTAAAATTATTTTCTTTGAACAATAACAATTCAAGCTTTTCATCATTTCCTTCTTTATTAGGAACAAACAAAATGTTATTTTGCCATGTCTCATTATTGTTCAACACTAATTTTTTGGAAGATAATATATCTTTACCAATAACAATTTGTACAGTATAATTGACAGGAGAGTATTCATGGTTCACTATTCCAGTCAGTATATTAGTCGAAGAATCCAATTTTAGATTGGTAGAATAATTATCTGCTTTTCCATCTGGGCCTAAGATATAAAATTCAGTAAATTTTTCTCCTATCTTTGGAACTGTAATCACATAAACCAACGTTCCAATAGCCAAAACGATACTTAATACAAGAATCGCACTCAATATACGATCTATTTTGCTTTTTGGGGCACTTATTTCATTGTTAATAGCTTCATATATCTTATTGAACCTTACTGAAAATTGTGTGTCTTCAGGTAAGACATTTCTTCTATATATAGAAGCTATTGTCATAATCGCTATGTATATACTCAATGTCACAAGTATCGGAATTAGTCTTATTCCAAATGGCGTATAATTTAGTCCCAACCCTATCAAGGGGACAACGGCGATACTCAACCCAAAACTCAATGCGATTCTTTCTATAGAATCCAAATCGTCTTTCTTTGGGAATAAAGCTGTAACCAGCACATAACCTGGCACGAATAGCACCATCGGTATACCAAGAATAGTTCTTATAATACTATTCTCAAGTATCGGAGTAATGACAAAGATAATTGTCATTATAGTCCATACCGAAATTATCAACAAATCTTGTATATTTTTTGTTTTCATCCTATATCCCCTGATTTATTGACACCATTTAAATCCTTGTTCTAATGGAAGCGAATCTCGTAAATATCCCTGGATATGTCTTAATAGACGCGTTATTTCCTTTCTAATCCTTGTTATAATGGAAGTTTTCCTCAAAAAATATCCGTATATCTTTCAAGCCCTTATAGATATTTACATTTTTATGTAAATTTTTAACCTTTGTTCTAATGGAAGTACATATCAAACTTGTTTTCATATTTTCCATCCTTGTTTATCGTGTTTCGCACGTCTCTTTATATTAGACGATAATCAGATTTAGCGACCATAGTCACAGCTAAAGTTATAATTGTTTAAGCGTCGAATATCATTCCCTATTGACAATTTGTATGATCTGTCTGTTACTATCTATATTCACATATTGCGCATACACAGACGACAATCATATATCGACACAAAATGTTCTTATTTTCTCATACATTTTTCTCCTTTTTATCCATATTTCTCCGCACCCCATTCTTGTTTCAAAGGTTTTATCAATTTCTACTCAAAGAAATTTAATTATACCTTTGCCACATGCCATATCATTCTAACAATTGACAGTAATGTACATAATACGCTGCTAACATATATAAGCTTTTCATGACAGAAATACTGCGAATACAAAGATAAAGCGCAAGATAATGCTGGTTATATACGATATTGTCGCTTAACATCATTTCAGCAATCCGCATTGTGAGTTTGATACGGTGTATACATTGTCCAAAAAAAAAATTAAAATTTATTGCAATAGAGCTACATCATCATGCCTTTCATTCTTAATTTTGTTTCCCGAAATCGCATTTTTCACTCTTACATACGTAACTTATCCATCCGGCATCCTTTGGATGCCCAACTTGCTGTAAATCTCCATTGCATTTAGGACAATTTTTGATCAATCCTATTTTCCACAAAGAAATTTTTATTTGTTTTATCTTGTTCCTTATTTCAATTGTTTTCATATTCACAACTAATCTCCTTACAATTTTATCGGTTTTTCTGATTCCGTTTTTTGTAACAACACTCTTGCTATCAGTGTTGTTACTATGTAGTATACTATATAATATATATCTTGTTCATCTGACATAGGGTCAGTTGGCTTAACGCTTGCAGATGTCGTAAAATGACTGTCATACCATTATTCCGTGTGACCATTTGCATAACGATACATATAATGATTCCATAACGAGTATTCCAGATTGCGCCTAAGGCACATTAGATGCAGTCTTTTGAATCATTTCAAACTATCCTGAATATCTTTTTTCTCATATGCATAATGATATTTTCATTTAAAAAACCGTTTTTCTTTTTAAGTGTTGACAGTATTCAATTAACTTTTACGTCTACTTTCTCTTTTCCATCTACCATTATAGTGTGCTGATGGTGTTCATCATATGAAAAATATCTTTGACAGAATGGGCAATAAACCTTCTCCCAACCAAGATTTTTTTCATCACCAAATTTACATCCTGCATTACTCATATCTATAGTTCTTACTTCTTTCGCCATAGTATTCAATTCCTCCTAATTTACTTATATCTACTTATATATAAAAATCTTATTATAATAATTATATATAAATGTCATTATGATAAAGTCTTTACAAGTATATAAACATGTGCATTGATTCTATATAATAATTTCATGACGAGTGTGCAAAGATTGCGTCTAGGCCACAATATACGCAGTCTTTATATTATCACCTCATATATTTGGAATTAATATCTTGCATCATACATTGTCTTTTATTTACTAATCAATTAAAAATCTATTTTATCTACAATCATCCTTCTTTGATCACAAAAATCTTTTTGGAATCGTAGAATTTATACATTCTATTACCGCTTTTATCTCTGCAAGGTTCAGAACTAATTCCAGTTTCCTTAAAAAATTTCTTTACACGACCATATAGATGAAGTTTGTCGAAATTCTCCTTATAATTTTCCAATCCTATTTTGTTATCTTTTTGAATATTCTCCTCGAAGATTCTTATAAGTTCTTCATCTTCTTTCTCACCTACCTTTTTAACAATTTTTTCATTATTTTTTCTGTCTATACGTTCTAATATTCCTTTTTCAATATCATCCTCTTTTTCAGACACAATTGTATGTGTGCCTTTGTTGGCAAGTTCATATATCCTGTCTAACAACTGTCCTAACTTATCTATTTGAGCAAGTAACCTTTATCTATTAGAGTACAACTAACTCTGTTACCTATGTTCTCTTGGAACAGGAAGTCATAAATACTTCAATTTGCAGCTTCGCTTTTCAAAATTTTGAAATGGTTCCATTGTCTAAGTTATTAAATTTATTACTATGATATATAATATAACCATAAGTCGCATCAGTTTTTTATCTGTTGTAATTATCTCTCAACCAGTAAAACCACATTTTATTCCTGATATACCATTTTCTGTAAACTTTGCGTAGCCCAACTTATTCAATATCTTTTGTGATAATTTGTTAGGACTTTCTACTATGAATTTATCATTTATTTTGTCAGACACATTTTCAACCCACCACTTTACAATAGATGTACCATACCCTTTTTTCTGTTCTTCTCTTATGAGAAACAATTGTCTCATCGTAGATATTCTAACATTTTGATACTCGTCGTCTGTCCATAATACATAACCGACATATTTGTTGCGTATTTCATCTATAAAAATACACGCCTTTTTATCTTCTTCTCTGATAGCCGTAAAGCACGTATATTCATGTCTCGCTATGAAATTTAAAGTTCGTAAAACAAAGAAATCTTTTTCTGTTGCCACTTGGACAACGTTGAGATTTTCATTCATCTTTTCACTTCTATCGTTTACGGACGAATTCCAAGATAATCTCAAAGCAGTTTGAGGCTGAATAATATATCTTTTAAACTCTATCGCAACAATATTATTACATTTAAAACACATATACCCATCAAAAGAACCGATCAATTTATTGTTACTAGTCAACGTTATTTCAGTTCCACATATCTTGCATACGCATGACGGTTTCATTCTACTTACTGTCTCATTAAACTTATCTATATGCGAACTCACATTACAATTATAGCATTTTACAAGTTTATCACTTCCATAAGAAATGCTATCTGTTAATCTTCCGCAGCAAGGATATTTATAAAAGTTTATTTGTGTCTTGTCCTTTCTACTCCATCCTTCCAATATACATTCTTCAGTCATAATTCTCCTTTATGAACAAACTATCAACAGTTCCACTCTTTATTACTTTCATACTCTCCTTCTTGATTTTTTAATCTCTTCTACTTCACTTATGGTTCAGTTAATTTCGCGCTTGCAGATATCATATTCAGGTTGTAAAGACTGTGTTTATATACTATAAGATACAGTTTCCGTTAATTCATTATATTACATTACCAAACAGTTCCACAGGTTACAATACCAGACCTAACCGGACCATGTCCCACAGGACAACGCCTCAACATAATAAATCTGGATTATTTAATGATGAATTTCTATCTCCAATTATTTTTCTTTTCATTATTATTGCAACAAATCCTACCCCAACTTCCCCAACAACATTTCCCTCGCCGTCCTCGCATCCGCTCTTCCCTTCGTTTTCTTCATAACCGCTCCCACAAGGGAGTTTAGCGCTTTTTCCTTCCCTTCCCTGTAATCAGCCACAGCATGCGGATTTTCCTTTATCGCTTCTTCCGCAGTAGTTGCAACGATATCGGCTTCTACTTTAAGGAGCCCTTTCTCTTTAACGATCTCATCAGGCGAGCCGCCTTTATCAAGCAGCGTCCTGATAATATCTACAGCGCCATCCTCTGTTATTTTCTTGCCGGCAAGGAGTTCGACGATATTTTGCATGTGCTCTTTCTTGAAGGCATCAACAGTTAGGTCACGGTAATTCAATTCACCTTTAAGGACATCGCAAACCCACACCGCAGCCATTTTCGGATCGGCTTTCTTTGTCACATCTTCATAGAATATCGCAAGCTTCAATTCAGATGTCAGCGCCTTGGCATGATCATCCGTTATCCCGTACTGTTCCACAAAGCGCATCCGCATTGTATCCGGCAGTTCCGGCAACGTCGCTTTTATTGCAGGAGCCCAGCCTGAAATCTTCAAAGGCACAAGGTCAGGCTCAGGGAAATAGCGATAATCGTGTGCTTCTTCCTTGCTTCGCAAGGAAATCGTGATCTCACGCGCCTCATCGAAGTGTCGCGTCTCCTGGACTACGATACCCCCGCGGCGAAGCACATTCTTCTGCCTCACGATCTCAAAGAGAAGCGCCCTCTCTGCACCTTTATGCGACGAGATATTCTTGATCTCAGCACGCTGACCGCCCATGATCGAAATATTGGCATCCACCCTGAATGCGCCTTCAAGATCACCATCGAAAATATCCAGGTACTCAACAATGTTCCTCAACTTGTCAAGATAGCGCCGCGCTTCTTTGGGGCTTCGCATATCAGGATCGCTCACGATCTCGATCAGCGCCATCCCTGAGCGGTTGTAATCAATAAGTGTGTATTTTGATTTATCGATAGTGCCCTCATGAACGAGCCTTCCTGGGTCTTCCTCCATGTGCGCCCGCGTGATCCCGACTTTGAGCTCCCCGTCCTCACCCTCGATAGTGATATAGCCGCCACTTGATATCGGGAAATCATACTGTGTGATCTGGAAACCTTTGGGAAGGTCAGGATAATAATAATTCTTCCTGTAGAACTGCGTGTGTTCCTCGACTTTACAGTTTAGCGCAAGACCAATTTTAATGGCTGCTTCTACTGCTTTTTTATTTATGACAGGAAGGGAACCTGGAAGCCCAAGGCATACAGGGCACACATGGGAATTGGGCGGATCATTATGGTAGTCAGTACTGCATCCGCAAAATACTTTTGTCTTGAGTTTATTCAATTGCACATGCACTTCAAGACCTATCATTACGCCATCAGGATTTTCGTACATTAATATCCCTCCGATTGTTTTGTTTGCATTCTAGACATTATATCACAGGATTTCAATCGAGGTACTGTTCACAATACCAGAATTTCTTGAAATCAGTTTTGTTAAACATTTCTTTTTGACGGTATTCTCTTCTCTCTACATTCTTTTCCTTGTAAAGGTTCTTTATCAATTATATATTTCAAATTTGGACTACAGAACAATGACTCTGGATCTCTCCAAGGCTTCAATGGATATGTTAATTTTTTAGGACCACCATATTTTCTTTTTTCCTTACACCATAGGGCATTAATCCATCCTGGATGATTACACTCTATGTGTGTCATTCTACTCTCTTCATATAGTGGTATTCCACAAAGAAAACAGTAGTACTCGTTATCCTTAGTCACATTTTCATTAGACAACAAATTTAAAGCAGATTCTTTACTTTTACTTAGCATAAGGTGACTAAATCCGCTCAGAATCATAAAAACACCTGTCCATTCATTATGATTCAAAAAAATATGTCTTTTCGCCCCTCCTCTTCCACCATCTATATCTATAACTTCTCCACATAATCCACATATGTACCCCTCATTGTAATAACAATAGTCACCAGACTCATGTCGATCAAGAGGCATATGAAAAAACATGAATTCTGACAGCCTCATCGCATTCGAATATTCTTTATATTCCGCTAGTCTCATAGCGTCAGAAACCTCTTTATTCATAATTTTTCCAGCCTCATATTTTTTATCAGCTTCAACATCCAAAATTGCATCTAAGCTATTAAATACATTTTTCTTTTATTGTTAAGCATCTAAATTAACATTCTTGTATTTTTAGATTAATTCTTTTGAGAATTTCGTCAGTAGTGATTGTTCTTATATTTTCAGTTTCTTTAAGTTCTTCAATTATCTGATCAATAAGTCTTATCTCATGATTTATATCTTTCGCTCTTACATTTTCAGGCATTCTTCTTATGGCTTCTACAACTGCATCTTTGAGTAAACTCATTTCTATCTCCTATCTAATTTGTTATTTTTCTTTTCATTATCATTGCAACAATTCCATAATCTGGTCCTGTTAAACTCTCAAGTGTATTATGTTCGATGTCTTTATATGGTCCGAGTTTACTACTCCATTTTCCTAGTTCAGTCTGTCTAGCTCCATGTGTAACTATTCCTATTTCTGGATTCATATAAATTGCTATTTTTTCATATCCTTCTTCCAATTTTTCATTCTCAGATGTAATATATCCAAACATTTGATATAGATCTACAAACGAAGATAATTTGAGATTTATCTCAATATTCGCTGGCCAAAAGAAATTAGGATCAGGCCAGATCCACATATCAACTCTACCAAGACTCCATGCTATACAATTATATCTTCTAGACTCAGGACTTGTAACTTTATATCCTGCATCCTTAATTTTGGGTAATTTTCTTTCTAAGAGAGGATCAGACATATCCATGTTCTTCTCCCCATTTTAACCAGTCTTCTGCCATAAGATCTACATATCCTCTATGAGCATACTTGATAGGATTACACCCAGTGATCTCTTCAAGAGCATAAAACCAAAACGCATGATCAGATTTTAAATCATGAAATATATATGGCAAAACCTTCCTTCCCATTTTTATAATCTCTAAATATGACGGATTCGATTCTATTACATTTACTGATGATGTAATAAATGTTTCTTCTTTCCATTTTTCAGCTAAATTGGAGAATTTAATTAAGTATTCTTCTTCATCTTTAACTCTCTCGATGACGAATTCGATAAGTTCTACTTCGCGAGTCATATCATTCGCTGTTGCACTTTCGGGCATTTTCATTATGTTCTCAATACTTATATTTTTAAGTAAACTCATTGTTACCTCGCAAAATTATATTTTTCATATCTATCCTCTTCTTCCCCATTCCTCAATCTTTTCAATGACTTCATCGGTAGTAAATGTTCTTCCATCTTTAACATCTTGTTTCCCCTTGCATCACTTTACTATCTATAATTAATTTACTATACAATACTAAAGTATATAAACTTTGTGCTTGTAGAATAACCACGAATGCAAAGATAAAGCATGTGATATAATATGACATATTGCATTGTGTTATTTTCTAACGGAATTATTTCATCTATATTCATTTTCTAACGAAGTTACTGAGTGATAACAGCCGATTTCAACTATGCAAATATCGTAAACAGAGCGTAAAGACTGCGTATCGTGATCAGCGCGAGCTGAGAACGATTGCATATATCAGCAATTAGATGCAGTCTTTAATTATCAATTTCAGAATTCAATTTCCTAGGAAACCAATCTTCTGTTCAGGCTATTTAATCTTGAGCCGTCATGTCGTTTTGACATTATTTTTTCCATAACTCTGTTTCATATAAAGCTTCAAGTGGAAATGTACAATATTCAAATGATATCCATGATGTATTATCTATCTTTATCACTATAAGATCGTCGCCTAGGAATGATTTAAAATTCATTATATCATCATTAGAAAATTCTTTTTCAATAAGTTTGTTACATATTTCATCAAGAAAAAATTCTGAATTGATAGCAACATTTCCAATTCTTTCATTATCCACAATTATTATTTTATTCTCGGTGAAAATTTTAACTAATTTACCTATCTTTTCTTTTCTATTCATTTATTATCCATCTCTTTTATTCGTCTTCTTTTCTCCACCTTCTCATCAATGTCACTCTCTTACAGATAGGACATTCATCATTCTTAATTTTATCTTCATTTATAAAATGAGAACATTCAGGACAATAAATTTTCCCTATATTATTCGATCTCCTTATTTTGATACCACCCATATCTACTGTAGCTCCACCTATAATAGCTTCCAAATCTTCTTTAGATAGCAAGATTTCATCGACATGTCCTCTTACATAATTAACTTCAGATTCCATTTTAATTTATCTCTTGATGATTGTCAATATTTCCGCTCTGCTGCATATAGCTTATTGTAGATATCACTCTGCCGTTCACTGTTGTTTTTATACATCTTCCTTTAAAGATTTCTTTTTCATATATATAATTCCCAACATTTGTAGAAATGGAATTTTAAACCCCAATGGCGCTAAATGTTTGTCCACATCTTCTTTTCTGATAAGATAATAGTCTTCATCATTGATTCTTCGTTCCATATTCCTCTTTTTCCGTATTATTTTTCTAACTTATTTATCTTTTTGGTTATTTTTATTGTTTCCATAAAGAAAGTGGTAGATTTACTTTACATTTTACATAATAATCTTTTGCGCTATGTTCAGCCATTTTCTCTGTCTCAAGTTTGTAGATCTTATCTTCAATGTCCATGCGGCTCACACGAAGAGCAAAATCTTTTGTCTTTTTATTTACAAGTATGTCAAGATGTGCATGTTCTTCTAATCCTCCATGACTGGAATGTAGCCAACAATCGTTGCTAATATCAATATACTCATTTTTCTGTTTTTTACTTACAGCTTTACCACTAATAACGAACTGAAATGTTTTTTCTGTACCAGACATACCAGATATTCTATATCCAAGCCCTGTAAATCCTTCATAGTTATCTGGTACGAATGTCGTTTCTAATATTTCTATTCCATCTTTCAATTTTTCCATGTCGTCTTTACTTAAATGTGTCATATCAATCACATCTTAATCATATTTACATTCATCTATTATTGTTTATATTTACATTCAAAATTTTAACTAATTTATCTATCTTTTCTGTTCTATTCATATGTTATTCATCTATTTTTGTTCAAGACGCTTTCATGTTCAAAGCTCTTTTTTGTTATCATTTTTCCATTTTTTAATTAACGATTCTAATTCTCTATTCATCTTTTTGATATGTTTCCGAGTCGTCGATATATTTATTTTCAACTCGTCAGTAATCTCATAAACATTGATATTCCCAATTTGGTTAATTTGTTCTTTTGCGATTTCAAAAATTTTTCTATGAAGTTCAGTTTTATTATACTTCGGTTTTTCACGCTTAATACCTTTCAACAGCGTGTCAAGTTCTATAGTACGCTTTTTAAGTTCGTTCAATTTCCAGATATAGCGTCCTTCAGTCGTATCCTTGAATTCTGTTGTTAATCTAGAAATGATATCTGTCATTTGTGCAAAAGAATCTGACCAATTCTTATACTCTTCATCTGAAGGCTTGCGAGTAGATAAACTGGCTCTAAAAAGACTTTCATTTTTTCTACATTCTGTATGATAAGTTCTTTTACCTGTAGGATTTCTTACCTTATCTTTATTATAACCTAGCCAAATATAGTTATCAACAAGATATTGCCCTCCCTTATATGTTTTTATTAATTTTACTACCTTATCTCGACCTTTAGATGCTCCAGGACACAGTTCATCTGCAATATTGTCTATGGATTTTTTAGCTGCCAATCGTTTTTCCAATCCTTCAAACAATTTTTCGCAATAGATATTTATTCCTCCGTTTTCTCATTATTATCTTCTTGGTAATATTTACTTACATCCCAGCAATTAAAAATATTAGTGTATTCTCGTACTATGGTCTTAATTAGAGAATCGTCTATAACACTCTCTTTATGTTTTTCTAATATTCTTTTGATATCATCTTCAAATACCATATTTTTATCACTAAAACCTATTTTATGACAGCTTTAGCTGTAGAGCTACCAAACAAAGACTGCATCACTTGGTCTAATTGTAACTTTGGTTCATGTTTCTCTTTGAGACATGAAAATTCTCAATCATGTCTATTTCTGATTGCATTATCGTCTTCTTTTAATAACAATACATGAATAGGTTGTCCTTTGACCAGGGTATATTCTCCTACAATTCCTTTTCCAATTATTGCTCGCGTCTCACTGAAGTCATCTTTTCTTACTACCTTTTCGGCAAACTTGTCAAGTCCTTCAATAAACTTTCTGAATGCAGGAACAATTGTTTCAGGTTTAAGTTCGTAAAGATGGTTAGACTGAACGGTTTTTATCTTGTCGCCATATTTTTCTATTATTTCTTTCTTTATGCTTTCCCAACTTTTTGGATGGTCGAACGTTTCTACAGCTATTATTCCAACAGGATCAAATATAATTGCGCCAACCTGATTATCGAATAAAGGAACTTTTTGCATCATGTCGTCTAGAACCGATTGTTTTTTTCTAATTTTAGATAACAAATCCTTTACTTCAGTATCATGTCTGTACGAACGAATATTATTACCTAATACAAATTTATTAACTGACTCAAGCATTAAATCTGATAATTCTCCTGTATATAAATCGGTAATACCTTCAGATGGGAATATTCTTGAAATTCGTGTTTTCCTTATACCACTAGAATTTGTAAACGTATGAACATCGCAAACAGTATCACTTCTACGGCTCTTGGACATAGAAATAAAATTCAACGCTTTTTTAACATCCTCTGGTAAATCTTCTGGAATAGCACTCATTGTGCTCGTACAAGTTTTTTCTGTAGTATAATTGCTAACAGAATCCCATACACTATGCTGATCTCCAGCCATTAAATTTCTAGTGACAGATGGAGGAGCTATGTCACCAAATACCATTTCTTCTCCTTTACTAATTCCATGAGAAGCATTCACGCATCTTACGTTTATAGTCTCTTTCTCATGAGAGAAGACGCCAGAATGTTGTGCCGCGCGATTTTGTGTTCCACCTGTAAAAATAGTTCCGGCTCTTATGAATATGGCTATTCCACTTTTATTTTGTAGATCTAATTGATCTATTTTCCCAGTATCCTGAATATTCAATTCTTTTAGGACCTCGTACATTGTAACGTACTGCCTATCTGGAGAGTTTTCTCTGAGAATAGGTACAACTACGCCTAATGACTCGTCTGAATATTTCCATGGATCGCCGAGCCTATATCCAAATCTACTGTCAGCAATATTCTTAAGATAAGTTTTTAGTTCTGTCGGTATTATTATTTCTTCTTTCATTGCTTCTTCAGTACTCATGTCATTTTCCCTACCAATTTCATAGTGATTTCTTCTTCTGAAGATATAATCTGATAAGTCCTTCTGTTTTTATTGTCAGCATTTCTTCTGGTTTTAGACTTTCGTAAATATCTCCCATAAAAAATATCTCTTCCGCTATATCTTCAACTGTAGCATTTTCAGGCATTCTTTCTATAATTTCAATACATACATCTTTAACTACACTCATTTATCCCTCCAATTTTTGGATAGCTTTCTATCAAATATCCAAATTGTATTTCCCTAATAATTAAAATCTCAATCTTTCCAAATCTTCCGATATATCTTCCTTTTTCAATTTTCGAATAGGATTGCTATACAATTCTATATATTTAACCAAATTCTTTTCTAGAGATTTTTCAAATAAGACATCTCCAACTATCTTTTTCCATTCTTTATCGTCTTCTGAGATGGGTCTTAATTCAATATTGAAACTATCATCAATATCATAATCTCCTATTATATCACTTCCAGAGTGACCCCATGTAATTGTATCAACTGGCTTATAACCATAATCTTTCATTTTTTCAGCGGCTATTTTTATCCACTCTCTCGCAGATATCCACCCACGTTCTTCATCTATATATTTTTTTCCTATTTCTCTTATAGCCTTGACGCAATCTTCTTCAAATTGTTCTTTTGTTTTGTTGATATCGTGTTCTAACATAAAATACACGCAACTATCATAATCTGACCAATTCATTTTGTAGATCATATTTCCTCATATTCAATAAACGTCTTCGTATCTAAGACCTCAACTCAATCATCAAGACCATTGGATAAATCTTTGAAATTTCATGTATTTAAATCCATTTTTGAACTCTTAAAAACACAATTTATTTATTTTTGACGGATGCGGTATCTATATGTGTCTTTGTCTGAAAGAATTAACATATCCGTGCTATCGATCTTGTTAATATTGTCAACATTTGACTATATCCTGTTAACTATCTATAGTTCATCAAAAAATAATATATGATGAGCATATTTGATACTCATCCGTTGTTTTGCCGCAAACTTAGAGTGCAGAAGAATCTATACCAAAGCTCATTGGAGCAGTAAGATTTTCCTTAGAATTGTTCCTTTGAGCATCTATTTCTGTTCTCTTTTCTGCCCAGCCAATGTTGACTTGTCTACACACAATGTCTGAATCTTTTATAGAACATTATGTGGTCCATTTTGGTCGTTTTACACACATCTTTCTTTTCTAATTGTAAGCCATTTTTTTCTGTTTTACTGATCTCTACATGTCCTCTTTGCATTTTTTACCTCCATTACAATGTTACATATTTATGTTAGCAATACCAATATCTTGTATATTTACCGTTTTTCTTTTTGTGTCTTATAAAAACATTTTTTTAGATGTTGGTATTGTTACAACAACTTAGAGGTATTAATCATATATATAGGCGACCGCTATAAAGTATATAGTACTATATAGTACAATTATCTATAGTATTACACCCTCTATTTCTGTTTCCACTTCATGTCTATTAAACCTTATAATATCTTTGTTACCATCTAATCTAGTCTACTATAAATATCATTCACAGTTTATATTTGGATATTCACTGTGGTATGGATTTCACTCATTTATCGGTTAGCAGCTTCCATCTGGGCTTCATTATAAAAATGGCTCACAAATAGTATTTGGGTTTATTACTGATTTTGGTTTTGGTTCACAAATTTCTATTGGATTTCATAAGTAAAATAGTTCACAATACTTTTCTGGTTTTCAGATTTATTTTGGTTCGCAAATTTCTTCATCAAGAATTGCAAGGTACACAACTCATATTTGGGTTTCATTTGGAACACGGTTCTCAATCTATTTTGGATTTCATATAAATATATGATTCGCACTACAGCTCCGTTATTGGCTTCGTGCATCTGCCGTTTCTTCTTGAACTTCTTCCGGGGTTTCTTTCAGAGTTTCCAAATACTCTTCATATGTTTCATTTGGTCTTCTTGTATATGCAACCGTTGTATCTTTTTGTTTTTTCTTTCCAGAACTTCTTGAAATCCATCCGCTCTTCTGTTTCTTCTTTTCTCCACTTAATTTCTGATGTTTCGAAGACGTTTGGTTTTTATCACTCATATTTACACAACTCTCTTTTGGGTTTCATCGCAATTATGGTTCACATTTCTTCTATGGACTTCACACCCAATATTGTTCACAAGTCTCTAATGGATTGTCCATACTTCTGTTCACAAGTCTCTAATGGATTGTCCATACTTCTGTTCACAAGTCTCTAATGGATTTTATCCATACTTTTGTTCATAATCTTTCTCTGGAGTTCAGAATATGGAAGGTTTACAAGTCTCTAATGGACCTCGTCCATACTTCTGTTCACAATGTTTACATGGGTTTCATTAATATTTTGGTCCGTATTCAATCTCTGGGCTTCATTATGACACTGATTCACAATTCCTATTTGGGCTTCATTACAAAACTGGCTCACAATTCCCATTTGGGCTTCATTGCAAAGTTGGATCACAATTCATGTTTGGGCTTCTTTAACAAATTTGGTTCACAACTCTGCTTTGGATTTCATATAAAATATATGGTCCGCAAGGATTATATGGGTTTCATACATGTTGTTATTCACAAGATGTTATCGGATTTCACAATAATAAAGGTTTGAAGTGAACTACCTCACACTAAAGCAGTGAGACTTCCTGTTTCTCTGACAGAGTTTGCTTAATCTAGTGTGTCAACTAGCAAGAGAAATTTCTGTCTTTTTGGTTGGGTCATCAACTAATCAACTATCAATGATTAGCAGTTGCACAATAAACAATCGTTACATGATTTCATTTAGAACACAACTCAATCTATATCATTGCCCTAATAGGACAAGAGAACCAAATGTTTATTGTCAGAAATTTAGCTTTTGTTCTTATGAAATTCTCTTTTTATCTCCGCTTGGTTTTAGATGATAAATCTCTTCTACATCTACCACTAATACAGCCTTTGGCTGTATCTTTCCTTTAAATCTATTTTCTATTCTTGTTTTATAGTCTTCAAAAAGCGGTCCTTCTGTAGATATAGTTCCTTTCCCTTTGACCATATAACCATTTGGATATGTAGCGTTTGAAACCGCAACCTTAGATCCCAATTTTACATTTGCAATGGTCTGAGTCGCGAAAGCTATACCAATCAAAATCTTATCTTGACCTACTGTTTTAACAAAGCAAGCCGGCATCATATGAGGCATTTGTTCATCATCAGATACAGTTGCTATCCATGTCAAAGCTTTTTGTTTTTCGCATTCCGGATTGTCGAAAGTTTTTATAACTTCTTCTGGCATATTTACCATGATATTTTTCTCCTTTTATTCTATTTTTTATTAAATTCAGAAGTTGAAATTGAGTCATAGTTAAGATACGAACTTATGAACTAACTCATCCTTCCAGAAAGAAATAAACGTGATTTTTTTGTTCTCATCTTTTTCACTATATTGGCTTCAATCTTAATTTGATTCACAATTCTTTATCGGATTTCAATCTTAATTTGATTCACAATTCTTCTATGGGTATCATCTATCAGATGGTTCGCACATTTTCTCTTGATTTCAAGAAAATAACCGGTTCATAGTTATCCTTTGGGTTTCGTGCACAATATGGTTCACAAAATATCTCTGGGTTTCATACGAATAACAGTTCACAATTTACCACATGGATTCCAATTTGATTATGTTTCACATTTCATGCTTGGTCTTCGATCTATCTCCGGTTCACATCTCAGATTTGAGTTTTAATAAATTATTGGTTAACAAATCTCTAATGGATTTCATAAACACTGCGGTTTGCAAATTTTCTCTGGAGTTCACAATATGGAAGACTCACAAATCCTCTCCGGATTTCATACTAAATTTGGTTCGCATATTTTCTATTTGTTTCAAAAGAAAACCGGTTCATAGTTATATTATGGGTTTCACACGCAATATGATTCACAATTTCCCTCTGGATTTCATACTAAGTTTGGTTCGCGTATATTGTGATATCAATTCTGGTTATTATATTTGTACTTTAGTTATGGATTTCATATATAAACAATCTTCAAAACCAGAATTGATTCACACTTACCGGTTCAAATTTCAAGTTTGGATTTCAAAAAAATAACGAGTTCGCAATTCCTTTTTGGATTTCATATAATAATAGATTCGCATTGTTATTTTGGATTTCAAATAGCCAACGGTTCACAGTTTATACTTGGGCTTCACTACAATAAAGGGTCACAGTATTTATCTGGATTTCATCAAATCGACGGTTCGCAAGATTTATATGGATTTCATATGGATGTTGGTTCACATTTCTTCTATGGGTTTCAAAAAGTTATCGGTCCACAACAACATTTTGGATTTTATAGTTTTGTTGGTTCGCATTATTAATCTGGATTTCATATAGATGCTGGTTTATAATTAGCCCTTGGATTTCATAATAATTTAGGTTTGCAACATATCTCTGGATTTCATGCTTCGGGAGGTTCACAACAACATTTTGGATTTTATAGTTTTGTTGGTTTACAAATGTTCCTTGGATTTCATCAAATTGGCGGTTAGCATTTCTTCTATGGGTTTCGCACACAATATAGTTCACATCATTTATTATATCTACATAACGAACAATACAACGACTTCGTAGCGAGTATGTAAAGACTGCGTTTATCTGTTATTATACGCGATCTTAGCATTCTATCTTCTATTGAACTTGTGTTTCAATAACGAGTTGATTCTCATTTCTTCATTGGGTTTCATCACAAAAATGGCTCACAATTTACCACTGGGCTTAATTACAATTTTGGTTCGCAACTCTCTCTTGGATTTCATCGCAGTTACGGTTCACATTTCTTCTATGGATTTCGCACTCAATATTGTTCACAACCATATTATGGATTTCAATCTTAATCTGGTTCACATCTATATTATGGGTTTCATTAGCACAACGGTTCACAATTCAGACTTGGATCTCAGTGAACTACTCCCGCTTAAAAGCGGGCGCTTCCTGTATCATGGCATCTCTATTGAGACTACTCGCTCAGGCTCCTCCTCCAGTTCCTGGAGTGATGATTTTTCATATATTTATTTCTTTTTCCGTCGACGAATGGTCTTCTTTATCTTTTCAGGAATAGATCCCATTTGTTCAGGCATAAATTTTGGCTTTCCTGTAGTCGTATCTCTAAAGATACCTTTACACATAGATATTCGTCTCAATACATCATTTTCCATTGATGCATTTGTGTTATTCTCATTAAATATCTCTATGTAATATTTACTTCTCTTCAATATCACTATCTGTGAATTATAGTCTCTATCTATTATCAATCCACAGAAAGGACAAGAATGTGTCCTTTCCCAGATATCTTTCTTGACTACGCTTCCACAATAGCAACAATTTTGAGACGTACCTCTTGGATCTACAAAATCTACTATCTTGCCGGCCCATTCTGCCTTGCACTTAGTAAACATTTGAGTTTGATACCATCCAGCATCAGATACGGCTTTGGCATATTGTCTATTTTGTCTCATGTCATCTATGCCTAATTGTTCAAATACTAACAAATCATAATTATTTACTCCATACAAACCGACCTCACGGCCAAAATTTTCTCTTTGATTAGCTATTTTTCTATGAATTTTGGCAACCTTAATTTTTTGTTTTTCTCCATTTTTTGAATATTCTGTGATATTCTTTCCAGTTCTTTTGTTTATTAATATATTTCCGTCTTTGTCTAATACATCACATCTTTTCTTTCTGGAAAGTCTCTTTTGTTCCTTAGCTAATTTCTTTTCTGATTCTCTCAGATATTTTTTGGGAACTATTTTCTTACCATCTAAAGCTGCATAGTTCATAAGATTTAGATCTATACCTGTTACTCTATTTAGATCTAACGGTTTTGGTATTGTTGGGGTATCTATTTCGACAAACGTTTCAATTGTAAATACGACGAACCATTTATCGATCTCTTTTTTTATTGTAACAGTCTTTATAGCGTATGGTACTATTATCTTACTTCCGTCCCTATTTTTTATTTCTCCAATTTCTCTATGTTTAATGAAGACTACATCTCCAATACCTGAAATTCTGATAACACCTCTTTTTTTACTTCTTTTTACTTCTTGTTTCTTTACAATTTTAACATCTTTATTTGTCTTATTATCTTTATTTTTCTTGTTTTTATTCTTTTTCTCTTTCTGATTCTTTCTTTTATTTCTTTCTCCTATACTTTGTCTTTTACACATATCATCTACAATTTTCTGTTCGTCTCTCTCCTCCATACTAATTAATTGACATCCATTCCCATATTGAGGAAATGTAAAAGATTTATATCTATTTCTATTCTTGAATCTTGGATGTCCAGGTTTAACATACTCTCCATCGTCACTTCTTACATTATTATCTATATTTTCCTTAATTCTTCTGTAGAAATGTTGATATGCAACATCGACTCTGTCTGCTACATTCTGTTCTACATGTTCGTATACATTTCTGAGTTTTTCTCCTAATTCATCTTCCTTTGCTCTTAATATTTTTATATCAGCTTGTTGATCGTCATATGTTAAACTCCATCCACCTTCTTCATATGCCTTTCTTCTCGCTTCCAAGAAGTAGTTATATAGATCTTTGCAAGTATTGACTGTTCGATAGAACTCAGCCTCTTGTTTTTTAGTAGACATCAGCTCATATTTATAAGCCTTTGTGATATCTTTAAATTGAGATATCGAGACTACTACTTTATCTTGAGGGATTTGACGAATCATACTTTGTTTCCTATTTCTGTGTTGTTTCCTACTTCTGTATATTTATAGGATTCTTCGGGTAACCTCCCCCTAAAGTCTGCGACAAGTCGCAGTAAGCTCTCGCGCTGCTGCGCGATCGCAGGGGGAGGACATCTTACTAAGTTATAGCTTTGGTTCGCATATCTTCTCTGGGTTTCGTTTATTAGATGGTTCGCGCAATATTCCGTAGGGTTTCATAAATGTTATGGTTAACAAGTTGATACTGGGTTTCACTCAAAAATTGGTTCGCATTTACTTACTGGGTTTCGTCATGAAATTGACTCGCAATATCTTTATGGACATCGTCAGAATAACGGCTCGTAAGTCATCCCTGGATTTCATAAGGGAATCCAATTCACAATATTTTTCTGGATTTCATCTATCAGACGGTTCACATTTAGAACTTGGGTTTCTCATTTATCTTTGTTCGCAATAGCTTTTTGGATTTCATCTATCAGACGGTTCACATTTAGAACTTGGGTTTCTCATTTATCTTTGTTCGCAATAGCTTTTTGGATTTCATCTATCAGACGGTTCACAATGTCTACTTTGCTTCTATCATGAACTTGATTCACATTTCATACTAGGATTTCATTAAGCTTTTGATTCACAGTGCTTCGCTGGATCTCATTTTCATCCTGGTTCACAACTCAAGTTTGGGTTTCATAGCAATAGCGATCCGCAATTATTCATCGGATTTCATATGTAGTTCGATTCTCAATATTCTTATGGACCTTATTAGAACATTGACTATCATTGTGCATTTGGGTTTCAATGACGAATTGGTTCACAATTGACGACAGGATTTCATAAAAGTATTGGATCTCAACTTATCTATGGGTTTCATGAAAGTATTGGATCTCAACTTATCTATGGGTTTCATCACAGTATTGGATCTCAACTTATCTATGGGTTTCATGAAAATGTAGGTTCACAAGGTGTTATCGGATTTCATTATTGTACTGGTTCGCATCTCTTTTTTGGATCTCGTTAGTACATTGGTTCGCATCTCTTTTTTGGATCTCGTTAGTACATTGGTTCGCATCTCTTTTTTGGATTTCATACAAACTGTGGCTAACATTCTCATCTTGGGTTTCACACATAATATGGTTCGCATAAACTATTTGGGTACCAAGGACTAGTTCAATTCACCTCTTGGTATAAATGATTCTACCCTTGAGTTGTTTACATTTGAGATTCTTCTATCTACAATTTTAAACGTTGGTCGTCTTCTTGGTCTTATTGCAGATATTCTGTTTCTTCTGTTCACATTTGCTCTATATCGTGTTAGTATGTTCATAGTACATCATCTTTGTATCTACATATTTCATAATTCATTTAGTCACAACTTTTCTCTTTGACTAAACGTTCTCTAACAAATTGATATACCAATTTCTTTTCAGAAACCGTTTCTTGGTACTCCAAAGATGTTCAAAAAAATACTAATGTCTCCTCCTTGTCCTTAAAACCATGAAAGAACATATTATTATAGATATCAAACACGCTGTCTCCACACCTGGAGATTTTTTAGGTGTTGTAACAACCATTTCTGTAGGTTTGGTTCTGGTTTCTCCTGATGATGGGAGACTATTTTCTGTCATGTTCAGTTCATCTTCTGCGCGTCCAACAAGTTCGAGAGCGGCTTTACTGTCTTTGTTCCTGAAGAAAGACAGTGCAGAGTTTACACCGTTCGTACTGAGATTTTCTGCATTCTTCAAATGTGTCTGTGCTTCTCCGACGTCTGTGCCATTCGTGCTTGCATCTTTTATCCTTTCGGATAATGCTTTTGACCTTTTGTCAACATCTGCTATTTTGTCCAAAATATCAGAAAACGAACCTTCAATATTAATAGTGTCCGTAAAATGAATATTCGTCGATGTCCATGTCGGCACCATGATACTGTTCTGGAAAAGGATTCTGAAAGGTTCAGGCGTTGCTGATATTATTTCTATTCCTTTTGGAAGAAATACCTGACACCGCAGATCAACATCAGGAGATATTTTCATATCCTCAGACTTTCCTGAGGTTACAGCTTGCGGAATATTTAAAGGGATCTCAATCGTATAATTATCTCCTGATCTCTTAGTAAAATTCTCCGCTTTGAAACCTATACGTCCTCCCCAACTATCACCGCTTTCCAATGATGAATTGAATTTTACTGTCAGTTTTGTTCCATTCCGAACTTTGGTCTGCTCCACGACCTGACCTTTTGAACTAAAGGTGTGGTCGAAATCATATAGAACAGTTACTTGTGATGCAGGAACCACAAATGAAAAACCGTCAATTGGTAATGATCCTGCGTTTCCCATTTCAATCTGCATTAACTCATTTACAACTCCATCTTCGTTCATCGTAACGTCTAACACCCAGCGATTGATAGTTACATCACTGGCTAAGGCAGGAAAAGCCATCAATATTACGATAAATAAACAAACAAAAATTTTACTAATTTTCATTTCAAAAATCCATCCCTGTTTAATTTTTTAAAATCTACAAAATTTCTTTCTTTAACACTTTTTTCTGCATGGTGAATGCCACAGCCTGTTGTCAGCAAACGGTGTATATAACCATACCATATGCATGGTTGTGTTCTTCGTCATCACATAACGTTTCTTCTGCCATCTTCATCTTTGTTCACATACAGAAGAAGAAGAATAAGGGGGAGGAGGCTTTCCCCAAAGGACAGCTTCAGAAACAACGAAGCGAACAGCCTCGCTGTGCGAAGCAACCTTAGTCTTCATATTATCTTCCTATTGCGTTTTCCATCTTTTTAAAGTTGGTATAAGATTCGCCATTATTTCTTTTGCCTGCTCTTCCGGTGTACCAACATATTTCACCATACAGCTTGCAGATAGATCTTGCATTTGCTGTAAAGTCATGTCTGGAGCGGTAAACTTTCCATTCTGAAAGCAGAAGTTACAGTAGTCATCTACTTTTGATGAATTTTCATCAGTTCCAAAATCTTCTGTCTTTCTCATTGGCATACCACAACTCTGGCAAATCGGTTCTTTACAAGACGATTCTTCAAATTTTTCCATATGTTTGTTCTCCATTATTTGTTCCGTTTCTGTAGTGCCGCTATGTTCTGGCATAGAACTGTATACATTCCAGATCATACGTCATGAAGTATTGTTTATTATTACGTTTAATACGACACAATGACATATAAAGCTTGCTATAAAAGAGACACTACGATATGTACAGACATACACAGATATAGCACACATGTCGTACAAGATGTTAATCTGTTTCTATTCAGATGTTTGATCTATTTGCAAGATCTCTCTTTGGCTAAATGTTTTCTGTATTCTGCCATAGAACCAAATCCTCTTTTCTTGGCTAAATATTCTTCATATTCGTGTTTCGATTCGAATCCTCTCTTTTTGGCCAAATGTTCCTGATATTCGTGAAACGATTTAAATCCTCTCTCTTTTATCAAATATTTTTGATAATCATAAGCAGAACCAAAACCTCTCTTTTTGGACATGTAATCTTCATACGCGGCATAAGATTCGAACCCTTTTTCTTTTGCCCAATGCTCAAAATACTCAGTTAATGAATCAAATCCTCTCTTTTTGGCCAAATGTTCTTGATATTCTCCTTGGGATCTAAATCCTTTCTTCTTAACTAAACTTTCTTGATATTCTCTATGTGATCTGAAACCCTTCAGCTTGGCCAAATGTTCTAAATATTCTCCTTTTGATCTAAAACCCTGTCTTTTCCATGTTGGTTCTGGCACGTTTTTATCTCCATTTATCCTTACATTGTTATTTTGTTCCTTTGATATTTGTCTAATCATCCTTTCCAATATCAATCTTTAGTGTGCACAAACCGTCACACCAGTACATAACAGTTTGGAGAAGGGAGTCTAGAATACTCTCCAAGCTCTGTTATCCCCTAGGTAGACCGTAGCGTTTTATATGCCTAAAGTGATATATCGACTAATTTGAAATCTTTGTTCATAACTTTTTACTCTTAATTTTTATCCCCTTTTGGCAATCCTATTATGATATTATTTTTTGGTGTAAACTTTTTGTTTATAGTCCTGATCGTTATTGAATAGTTATTCTCTTCTATGAACTGAGCAATTTTCATTGAGTATCTCGTATACTGATCCAATCCGCCAAATGCATCTATCCATGACCTTCTTGGACCTCCTACACAACAAGGCACCACAACTATAGGTTTTCTATTCTGTATTGCTATTTCTGATATTCTATACGCCAAGTCTCTGCACGGATGAATTGATAAAACCAGCGAATACTCAGGTATTTTGAAGTCTTTCAGAAAGATATTTTCTTCCATATAAACTGTTCTTGGAACAAATCTCTGATAATATGTAGATAATACGCCAGATGATTTTGAGAACCGTTGGTCAATAAGCCATACATACTTTGCATACTCTCTCGAAAGAGCAAAATATCCATTGAACGTATTACCAGAACAGAAATCTGCTATAACGTTCAATCTATCTACTCCATAGTAATCCCTTATTACATTGATTGATTTTTTGAGAGTGTCTCTTGTTTCAATATATTCTTTCTTTCTAATTTCAGCTCGAGAAAGATAGGACATGTCTCTAGATTTGACAAAATCAGACGGTTCGTACCCTTTATTGTTCACCATGATATTTGTTCATCCACTATCATTATTGTATCTTCATATTGTGTCCTCATATTGTGTCCTCAACAGCTAAACTGTCAACAATTTCTACTTGCCTATAATCCTATGATACAACCAAGAGGGCATCTTATTCTTGAAATATGCGACATAATGAGACTCTCTGATAGCCATTTCTTCATTATTTGTTAACACGTGTATTGTGTCCTTTCTTAGATTACCATCAACATTGTGCACTATTTTTCCTTTATATCCTGCCTTAAAAGACCATTCATGAGCGCCACTTGTTCCATCTTTGTCATATACAAATACGATAGGTCTCAACGTTTTGAAGAAATATACCATGTATTCTTCCATTACTTTACATCCAGGATATTGAAATGCTGAATGTGAACATGGAGTCATCAATCCATATCTGTAATATTTAGAGAATAACCCTTGGTAACATGAATATTTTGATTCTCCTAACAAATTCAACAAACCTCCCATACAAGAATCCATCATTATTCGTTTATCGGATGTATAAATAAAGTAATCTTTAAATTTGTACAACTGTTCGTATGTTGGCCTTAGTTCATATTTGTCATTGTTCTGACCTGTAAATAGGATAAAGTTTACCTCGTACCCCTTCTTTATCCAATATTTTGCAAACGTTTCTACACTATCGATATTTTCCTTATGAACAATGTGATTAATACAAACCTTGACTCCTTTGTCTTTGTAATATTTTGCAGTCTTTTTGGCAATATTTAAATTTGTTGAGTGTGTCTTTCTATGTTCATTCTCTGTTAATCCGTCTATGCTAACGGCTATCTTATCAGGTAGAGTGTTAAAATCAATCGTTTTTTGTCCATTTGTAGTAACGGTCACATATCCTTTTCTGTCATTTTTCAAATAATCCACAAATTCCGCTATGAGGGGATACTCTGCAGGTTCTCCTCCACCAAGCGCGAATTGTTCAGAAGGAGGTAACTTGTCCCAATACTCTTTTTCAAGTTCTCTTTCTAAACCTCTATTTACATAACAAGTGTCACAATTTGCAGAACATTTTTCTGTTACACAAATATGCAGAGATATCAATTTCTCGTTGTCAATTACTACAGCATAATCACTTCCCAATAACTCTTCTATGCTTTCGTGAAACTCTTCACGCATGTCCGAATCATATTCATCTTGACATGATACTTCAAGATATTGATCATTAATATCTATGGAGTCAGAACAGTTATTTCCGTCGTTGAAGAGATTCCATATTTCAACGTGTATATGGATTGAACATCCACTCCTTTCTAAAAGTTCTTCTGTATGATCTTTAAAATAGCTCAACAACTTCAAACAAGTTTTTTTGTCTGTAACTTCTATTTTATTGTCTGTATTATTTACCATTAATTTACAGTTATCATTTACATGGAACTCTGCGCCATCTATTTCTAAAACCTCTTTGTCAACAATCTTAATAGCTCCTTCTATTCCATCTCTAAGAGATTGCATTTCGTGCGTTCTTGAATCTGACGTACAATCAACAATTCCTTTTTTCATTATTGTTATTTTCATTGTCAATCTTTCCAAACAGGATATTTTCGTAAGTCTTTCCAGGTCAACCCTTTTTCAATCAGATCCTTCGTAGGAACCCTATAAACCGTTCCTGTTGTAGCATCTACTACCTTTTTCGCAATACCAAATTTCTTTTCGCCAAATTTAACGAACTCATCATGACATTTCTCAGAACATGTCATTCTACCAGAAACTGTAATAGGCAAACTACATATTATACAGAGACCTTGACTTGCGTTGTCAAATATAGAATCTTCCATGATACTCATCTCGGTTTCTACTCTTCAAAAATGAAGGAGTACATCACTCCTCCTCATCTTGATCTATAAGAGCTAGATATACCATTCCATCATCTTCAATACTGTCCACATATATCACATCATCTTGTAAAGCTAACGTTAGTATTTTTCCAGGATTCTCGTGCCCAAGTCCTCTTAGTTCGTCAATTACATCGTCCAAAGGATATGCACAATCGGGATCTTCAAAGATTGTCATGATGTCGTTTATTACATCACTTTCCTCTACTAAAGTGTTTTCTTCAGTACATCCGCATGTGTTTTCTTCAGTACATACACATTGGTCTTCTTTTGCACTTTCATCCTTCTTCTTTGTTACGTTTTCTTCTGTGTTCATATTATTACCTGTTGTACTTCCTTCTTTATTCATATTCTTACCTTTAAAATATTATATCATATTCTCTGTAAATTTCTTTAGTGGCTTTCACTATGTCATCTTTCTTAACCGAGTACGACGTTACGTCTATTATTGATCTAAGAACATTTTTCAATGTTTCCTTATCTGCAATCGTCTCGATTCTTGTATTTTCATCCAAGATTTCTTGGACAGTGAGCATTTTCTTCATGTTTTCTCTCTTTATTATTTTCTTACTTTGCATTTTCTCTTTTTGTCGTCGTTTTTATCAGACCACTTATCACCTTTCCTTTTTACCATTATGGTTCAGCCCTAGATCAAAGCTCCAGTGACGGTCTTTTCTCAATGGAAATATTCCTTCATTTGCCAAACGAACACCTTCTATAGAGAAAAATGCCTTTGGATTGAATTTTTTAATAATTTTCAATATATCGTCTATGTCTTTACGTTCTACAGTCATATAAACGAGTTTTACAGGACCGGTAGATCCTTGACCATCGAAACTAGTAACACCATAACCGTCAGATCTAAGACGTTCCAATAATTCTGTAGCATCTTTTTTCGTAATTATTCTTACTATCACCTTTCCTATGGCCATTTTTTCTTCTATCAAAATGCCAACATAATTCCCTGCTGTATAGCCAAATGCATATGCCAAATAATAGATAACATTACTCACATGTTGCATTATTTGACTGATTGCAAAAAGCCATACAATTATTTCAAAGAATCCAAATATCGGAGCAATACTTTTCATGCCTCTTGACACAAATATTATACGTATTGTTCCAAATGTCACATCCGTTATCCTGGCAAGAAAAATAAGTATTGGGACGACGATTAATGCATACACATCTGAGTTTGGACCTATCATTATGTGTACTTTCTTTTCCACAATTTTATTTCTTGCCTGGATGGAATCGGCAACTTAAGATCTTTAGCCTTTTTTATTAGATCATTCATTCCATAAGGCGCCCCAACTCTATCTAATCCTTTAAAATACAACACAAAGATCTTGTGTTTACTTTCTATAAGCGTACCATCTTCATCACCACTAATATGAGTATTTTTTGCGTTTTCTTCTGTCATTTATATCCATCCTTTCTTTCTAACGTTTTTATAATAATTATTTTCGCAGGTCCAGTTCTAATGTTCCATTCGTCATGACTCAAATCTGGGAATCTTTTCCCCCAGGAAACACTTTGTGATGTTACATCTTCTCTTGATAAAAGCTCCTCTATGAGATCTCCTATTTTGACATTTTTCAGATTTGTCCTGTAACACTCTGATCCTTTTGCGTCACATCTGTTTTCTTCCATCCATTCATACCAACATTTTGCATCGCACAGACCGATATCTTCAATTTTTAGTCCAGTAACTCCATGTTGGCACATATCGCAGAGTATCTCAAATGTGCCATCTGCTTCATTTTTGAAAATTGTTCCGGCATCCTTATGTGGAATCTGTATCTTTACATATCCCCAAATGCTTCCATGAGGATTTCCTGTTTTTGGCTGCAAGACTATTTCTCCTCTTGCAAGCAATTCCTTGACCCATTCCTGGTGGGACTCCCATAAACTTTTATTGCTCATAATGACAACCTTAATTATTTTTGGTGTCTACGTGTTGTGCAAAATGGTGAGGTTTCCCATGTAATGAGAGAACACGTGGAGATCGTTTCCCTCTTGAGGGGATATACCAATAACACTTCTTGCTGATCTCAACATAAAAGATCCTACTTCTGGTCTATCGTCAGTAATGAAAAACGCTACATAATCTTCGCTAACAACAATGTCCGTCAGCTTTCCTTTCCCATCTTCTCCATCGGAGGACCATTCTACTCTAGCAGGAGAACCATTAGCGTTTCTCTCTGCGACATCTTGCTGTAATTCTTGCCACATAACTATTTACCTCAGTTTTGATTCAATCATTTTTAACTTTCATCCTTTATAATTTTCATAGCTTATAATTTTCACAATCGTATTTTATCATACAATCGTATTTTATCATACAATCGTCACACTCAACAGTTGTACACTCAACAGTTGTACACTCAACAGTTGTACACTCAACAGTTGTACACTCAACAGTTGTACACTCAACAGTTGTACACTCAACAGTTGTACACTCTTCTGGTTTTTCATCTCTTAAATAAGTACTATATATCGAACAATCTCCGCAGAATATTCTGATTCCGCATGACATCAATTCATGACAGCAAACAAATTTGTCACATTTAGGTATTCTTCTATACCAATCTACTTTCCACTCTTTAAACTCTGATTCTGTCATTCCAAGTTTCATGACCCACTTCTAACCTTGAACTTTGTTAAGTCTACAACTGTCTCATCTTTCAACGGACACCAATCTGGGAACCCCAAAAGTTCTTTCGTATATATTTCCTTATATTCTGATCTTAAACAAACATATTTCACATGGTAACCAATAACATCTTTCATATGATTATCTAAACAAAAAGGACAATCAGCGCACCTTTTGAATATTCTGATTACTTTCTTTATCACAACTACCTCACAAGATAGTTATTATAGGCTATTAGAACTATTAACGACATTAACATTTCTATCCAAGTGATATTAATATTTAATGTTGTTAATAATTCTATTTTGAAGATATCGTTTGACCATTAACTCCTAGCCCAACTTTGAGCAAAATATCTGCTACCGATTCTATGTCTAGACTCAATTTCTCCACAATCTCAGATACATATACCCTTCTTTTTCCAGCATTTTGTAAATACTCTAGTATCTCTTTTTCCGCATCTTCATATGACAGATCTCTCAATTGGACAATTATTACATCGTCTTCTATATCTTTTGGCAACAAGACTTACCTCCTTCTCATCCTTATCTTCCTTCCAATTTTTTGGCAATTTCTCTTAGTTCCTTTATTGGAACATATACATCAACGCCTCTTGCAATATATGCTGGGTGGGGGAATATTATTATAGTACCATATCTAGACTTGAACATTTTTCCTATATTTGCTACCACCTCCTTTCTATTTGTTAAAACTGATGACGGTGTCGCTCCCAAGGCAACTATTAGTTTTGGATTCATATCACGAAGCTGTTTGATCAGATGTGGCAAACAAGCGTTGATTTCAGACTTGAGAGGTTTCCTATTATTTGGTGGTCTACATTTGACAATATTAGTAATTGCATAATTTGTCAGTTCTGCTTCCTCTATCCATTTGTCAAGTAGCTTTCCAGCTTTTCCAACAAAAGGTTTTCCTAACAAATCCTCGTCTCTCCCAGGAGCCTCGCCGACAAAGAGTATGTCCACATTTTCCGTCGTTGTGCCTCTTATCCATACAATATTATTTCTTGTTTCGTGAAGATGACATAACTTACACCCTTCATCTTCTATTAATTTTGTCTGCCCCATATTTTCACATCTCCACTTATATCTCTTTACCTCCCACTCTCTGATCCATTATGTTGTGATTACATTTCAATCATTATTATGCTTACAATACCCACAAATATTCCAATTTTATTTATTGTTGACAACTCATCTTTGAAAAAGAACAAGCCTGTCAGCGATAACAGTATGATATTAAGAAGTAAGAATACTACACCAGATTTTGTGAACGTCTCATATTTTAATGATGTTACCCAGCAACCTGTTCCTATAAGATATAGAACAATACCAGCAACTACTAAATAGTTTCCACCTTTATCATTCCACACCTTAAAAAATATATCTGCAAATGCCTCTATAACAGAACCAACAATCACAAGAGCAAGCCCTATATTGCGTGGAGATATTGTCATATTTATGTCATAAATTCATTTCCTAAGTTGTCCGATAGTAAGTCAGATATTAATATCGCACCATATCTAAGCTGCTTAAATTTGATCGTTCATTTTTCATCATGTAATACGCATAAGTAGAAACTATCCTGAAATAGTCATCTGCGTGCTTACTCCGTGGTGTACAATGTTCGTCATCTCCAAGGACACAATCTTCACAATAATGATCGCAATTACAGCATGCAGGACAATTATCAATATCATAAATCATATTGTTAATATCTACCCAACTATCATATTTGGCATAATTTCCATCTTCATATGATCTCCACTCAAGGAGATCAAATCCTAATGCTACCAACGCGTTATCTATACTTTTTGCAGCGTTTATTACCTTCTCAGGAGCATTCTTAACCCTTAATGCATCCTCTATATATTGCCATTTTCTCATACTACCGCTTTCCTAATCTAATATCGATCTTGGCGTCAATTCTTCATATATATTTTCTCATGTCTCTTTCCATATCTTCTCTCATGTCCTTCAGTTTATTATCAAGCCTTTCAATCTCATCTAGTTGTTCTTGACTCAAGAATTTCTTGTCTTCTTCATCGAAGTCTGTCGCATCCTTCACACCCAACAATATATCAACCTCGTCTACTCTATCAGCAAATCTGATAGATCTTCTACCCTTTGCGCCATATTTTTTTGTCATATATTGTACAAAGTCTTCTTTTAATACCTTATTCATTTTTTACCCCTTCAATTTGATCATCTAATGTCAGAAACACATGAGCAAAAGCTGCCGATCTTAATCCCTTAGTTATTTCATTGGTTCTCATATAATATTTGTCGGCATATCCTATACTCACCTCTTCGGCAATATGTTTCTTGTGTTCACCAATTCTTGGAACGCGTAATTTGTCTGTATATCTGCAGATTTTGCAACCAGTCGTCCCTTCCATTTTTACTTTTTTGACTCCCAATACCTTTTGTCTTACAAGATGATCTAAAGAATCTTCTATCCCAACTCTTTTATATTCTCCATAATCCAACAAGTCCATTATTTCGTTTTTATCAACAATGTTCGTGCTTACAAAATCCGAAATTTTGTTAATATCTGCTTTTTCTTCATCTTCGCCCATTACGAATTCTACCATTAAATCGAAGATTCTAATATCATCTATATTTCTGAATATATGTTCCAACATTTTATTACTCCATTTTATCTGTTTTCATCCAACAAAATATCAGCAACATGTGAGAATCCCTTATTGAGGTTTTCCCTGTTCACATTGCAATAATCAACTAACTCTGAAGCTCTTCTAGATCCTATCTCGGTCATACGATCCCACTCCATTTCTGTCAACTCTTTATTTTTAAAACGAGAAACGAGTTCCATAAATATATTGTTGAGTTCAATTCCAACTTCTTCATATTTTTCTATTAGTTCTTCATTTCCTAGATCTATAATCATATTAATCAGACAACTTTAGTTTCTTCACTTTGGTTGTTCTTTCTGCATTCTTCATGTTAGACACAAAAATTTGTGGCAATCCAGCCAGAAATTTGCCACATGGTAATACTGATATATTGTTCAGTTTGGTTATCAAACATATGTACATTATTTACATATCAAACTTTTGTTCCTTGTGCCCTTGCAAGTTCTTCTGCGAGCATATCTTGCAACTCCTTTTCCTTTTCTTTTGACATGTTTATGTCACATATCCGAGTAGGATACTCTCCTTGATTTATACTATCAATTTCCTTCATGGAGTTTATTAATTCTCGATACCTATTTTGTATGTCTCCAAATTTTTTGTTTGCGTCATCTTGGAGCGTTTTCATTCTATTATTTGCATCCTGCTGGATTTTCTGTGCATCAATATTGAAATCTCTCTGGACTATGTCCATTTCATCAAACAACTTTGTTGCCATCTCCAATTTCTCATAAGAAACATTGTCTATATTTACGCCCTCTTGAGAAATTTTTAATATAGCCGTTGCACGTCTCACACTTTTGATAGCTTCCTCATATGCTATCTGTTCTTTTGTCAATACCGGTTGAATTTTTGTATTAGCGCTTTGCAACACCATTCTTAGTCTCCTTTTCTTCTTGTATCTACAGTCTCCGTCTTCTTTTTCTAACTATTTCCAAACCTGACACTACAAAACCTTCAGATGTATTCTCTCCTAATATGTTTACGTCTGAAGGTTTTTCAATTACTTGTCCATTTTTCACTACCACTTTCCTACTTATCCTTCCCTTCCCATCTTCTTCTGTTATCTGCATCTCAAAGGTCTGTTCTCCACTTATTATCATTGTTTGATTCCAAACAGATACCATTTTATCTCCTTTATCTAATTTCTGTATATACCTTTGACTATAAATCCGTCTGGAGTATTTTTACCAATAATAATTATATCATCAGGCTTTTTTATCACTTTACCGTTTTTAATTATGATCTTTTCTTTTCCTTTTCCTCTCTCGAAAATTTCAACTTCTATTTCTTCTCTATATCCGCTATCTTTAGAATCTTTTATACGGCTATCTCTCTGCAATATATCTACGTTTATATCACTAATAACGTTATCACTGCCAATATTGGAAGTTCCCTTTTCTAGATAAACAACCTTTTCTACAACTTTACCATTATTTTTCTTCCTATTTTCCATAGTTGCGTTTTGTTCTTCTATGGTTGCTCGCTGGTTGTATATAGTCCTCTTATGATCTTCAATAGCTATGTTCTGTTTTTCTATGATCTTGTCTTTTTCTACCGTGGTATTATTACAACCATCTATAGTCTCCCTCAGTTCTTTTATAGTAATATTCAGTTCTTCTATAGCAATATTCAATTCTTCTATGATTTTGTCTTTTACCTCCGCGGTATCATTGTAGCCATCTATAGCCACATTCAGTTCTTTTATAAAATGCTCAAGGCCTTCTATTCTCCTGTCCAGAGTACCTATTTTGATCTTTTGACCATCTATCAACTTTTCTCTCTCCTCCAGAGAGATGTCTCTATCGTCTATGATCTTTCTAAGTGCCAACAATTTATCCTCTTCTTTTTCGCTGCACACATGATCATACACTTTTCTTGCGTCTTTGATCAATAATTTGCATTTTCTACACTCCCATGCTTTCAAAAGCTTCCACTCCCCCATGCTCTCGTCAGTCATGATTTAATCACCATTTCTTACAATCTTTTTCCATAACTCATTAACCAATTTTAATACACTTCCGTCTTTAACAGTATATTGTTCATATAACCTAACTCCTCTGCTATGTTCTCTCATTATTATAGTACCTTTTATATATTATTCGTCATTAATCTCGTCATTAATCTTCATCCTTAATCTTCATCCTTTTCGAAAATATCAGATAACATAAGAAGATCTATCTTGGATATATCTGTATCTGGATTGTTTATCTTGAACATCAACTTTTCTCCGCCTTGTAGAATTATGGTTTCTGAAAAGTAGTATCTTTCTTCCTTCCTCTTCAATTTCCCGTCAACGACTGGGGACAAATCTCCATAAAATTCCTGACAACACGTTTCCGTTTCTCCGTCTTTTGTACATTTCAGTATGCTGATCAATGTTGTTTGGGATAAAGCTACACCATTAACATCTGTACATATAAGAGCAAAGAAATGAGGAACATGGTATATGTTTGGTCCACTGTAAAAATTTTCCATGTCTAAGCCACTCTCGTTGAGGCCGCATATAGTTATTATTCTTTCTTGTGGACATACTATCTCCAACGCAACATCACAACAGTGTGCCTTAGCAGGCTTGGTGAATACGATTTGCGAATCAAGATTAGTAATAGCGTGTGTAGTATTATAGACAGAGTGCCATCCATTCTCTTCAATAGTGTCTACAATATCTTTATAGTCATCATAATCCAAATCTTCCTGATCTATATAGTCTGAAACATTTTCGTCAATTTCTTCAGTATTTATCTGATCTTCGTCTTTCATGCTACTCTCCATGACTTCCTTATACACTTCTATACCATTTGTGTCTTCCTCAATGTCGCCTTTGCGTCCTTTGTCCTCGTCTTCGCGTACTATGTACTCGTCAACCAGTTCATCTCTCTTTTTTCCAAAAATAGATAATTTCACCATTGTTACTACCTCATTTTAGTCGTTATTTTTATTGTCGTTACAATTTTCAACAAATGTATTATTACACTATGCTACCATCTTCCAGTATTGGACATTTTCCGGCTTTTATATCTTCATATGTTTGAACATACGGTTTTTTATCAATCTCAAATTTTTGATATGTGACAGTAGTACTTGTAATAGTAATGAACTTCTTTCCTCTTAGTTCTTTTTCTGGTATAGCAAATACTTTGTTAATGACACTTTTCTCCTTACCCAGACCAACAATAATTAATGTATTAAAATTTTCCATATCTCCAATAGATATTTTGTATTCTCCATAGTATGATTTTTTGAACATTACCTTAATAGTGCCATACTCAGGATCTTGGGACATACACAATTTTGGAACCAAATCAGTAAACAACAGGTTACAACCTTTAAGACATCTCGCTTTCGCTACTATCAGATCTCCCATATATTCCTTTTTTCTTCCGGTGCCACATGAAAAGTCTTTGAAATCCTTTATCACTATATCTTCTATTATTTTCATCACCTCCAGAGTTTCTTTTTCTTATTATCAGATGGATTCTTCCAGTAACAGTAGATACATGAACCCTTACATGGTATTTTATTGCTGAGAATTTCAACTTTACAAGCCAAACATCTACACTCTTCTCTTTGAAATCCTCCTATTTTTGGTTCTACCTCAGGTATTTCGACTCCAAATATTTCCAAATCTTTTTTTGAGACACACCCGACGCAATCGAACCCTGGCTCTCCACAAATTTGTGCGTCAGGAAAATACGAAGCTATCTTCTTTCGTAACTCTATTGGCGAATGGAAAAAGTAGTCTAAAGGCTTTAGTCCAGCTTCAGTAAATCTATCCTTGACAAAAGTATAATTGTCCATAAAGCTTATTATAACCCTTGTCTTTTTGTCCATGTTCTCGTGCAATTGTTGATACACAAAAATGGCTTTTGCAATTCCAGAATCTGTAGGAATTATCGGATCTATCCTCAGCACAACTCTGCTAGGACCAATTTTCTCAACCAACTTATGAAAGTATTGTCTTGATATTAACAGAGGAGGTACATTTGGTTCATAAATAGACGCTCCATGACCTGTGATCGTGGCATGAACAATAGCATTTACCCTTGCAGCACGCTCAATAAAATCGTATGACAAATGTTTTGTGATTAATATCATACCATCGAAATTATTTGACTTGTTCATCCATGAGAAATCCAATCCAGCATCCCCTCTTTCAGTAATTCCAATTCTAATCATCTAGCTTCTTTCTCCTTGTCTATTTATAATTTTATTTTCTTTTATATTTTCATTTAATCTCAATTTGTTTCTATTCTTTATCAGTTTTTTATAGTCTTCATCATTTCAATAAGTCAAAATCTTTTGGTAACATGGTGCAATCAGGTCTTAAACTGAGAGGCAAAATGTTTCCGCACCATATTATTACCAGATTTTGACCTGTTAACTTGCTAAAAATAATCCACTAAAAATAATACCATATTGACGAATATTCATCAACATCTTCATTATCATTTTTCAATCTATGCAGATAGTCATATATTGATACATCAATATAGTTGTAAGGTTCAACCAATGCCTGTTTAGATTCCCATGGATAGAACCTATATACCCTCTTGCCACTATTCAAAATCATAATGACTTCATGATCTTGCCATGAATTAAGAGCCGATTTGCCAAGCCTTGGCACGTTAAAAACAGGCTCGTCAGTTCTTATGGACCCAGGAAGTAATCTTGCCTCTTCTTTTCTCTCTTGTTCGATCCTTGCAATAGGTACACGATAATCTATGGTCTCATCTTTTCCCTTGGCATTAAACTGGTAATAGGGGTCCACACCAGACTTTTTTAACGTCTTCCTCAAAAGAACAGACTCAAATTTCTTACTGTTGTAATACGTAAATACTTGCTGATTATAGATATTCATCTTTGCGGCCTTTATCATATTTGTGGCCCATAATACGCTTGGAGTTATTTCCGTAGGATGCTCGAAATGTGTGACAAGACACACCTCCCTTGTTCCAAGTTCGTGGTACTTACTCATTATATCCATAAGACTATCGGTAATCCTCTGAGGTAATACTACAGGCACTCTTGTACCTATTCTAATTCTGTCTACATGATCTATTTCTGAGAGTTTTGATAACAACCAATCGAGAATGTCATTACTCAATATAAGAGGATCTCCGCCAGTTACCAATACTTCCGATATATTATGGTTTGTGTCTATCCAATTTATAGCATCCTCCATAGCCTCTTTCGAAAATGTCGCATCCTTGATATTTACTATTTCCCAGTTCCGTTGGCAATAGACACAAATCTGACCGCATGCGTCAAACGGCTTAAGGATACATATCTGTGGATATCTTCGTGTTATACCCTTTATTGGACTTGTTGATTTCTCATCCATAAAGTCGAGACTTGACCCACTGTCCTTACTCTTCATATAGCCAACACAATAATTCTCACTAGGTAATACTTGAGCTCGTATAGCATGGTCATAGTCTCCAGTATTTTTTCTATCAAAAAGAGACAGATAATATGGCGTTATCTGGAAAGGAATATCGTGTTTTACAGCACACTCCAATCCTCTTGTTTCACTATGACTCAAATACACCATTTGAGATAATGTATCTATATCGTCTATGACGTGTTTCAATTGCCATTTATAATTTCTCCAATCATTTTCACTACAAGAGAAAAATTCCTGGATAAACCTCTTATTACACTGCCTTCTTTCTATTAGGTCAGGGTCCAAACCTGTTTTATACCTCCTCAGATGATGTTCTATGTTTGAAGAATAGTTGTCAAGAACTCTTGTACGTTCCAGGGATGCCTCCAAACCAGCTAATTTTACAAATGGAGGAACTTCTTTTTCATTATATATTCCAGAATTACAATTTATCCCTTTAAATAGTGAAATAAATTCTGATATGAACCCTCTGTTTAAATCTTCTGGAGATATCTTTTCTTTTGCCAACTTATACAGCATTTTAAGAGCTGAAAAGCTTGTAATATTTTCGTTTTCTGTTCTTAATATATTTTTGAACACCTTGATACATTCTTTGGCATTATTCCTCTCAAGTATGTTTTTATCCTTAAAATGCAGATCAGAATATATATTGAAAATATGTCTCTCAATATCATTTAAATGATTAAACAATTTGTCTCTGGCATCATGACTATTACTGCTAGATATGAGCATATTGAATATTTGGGTATCAGACTTCCATAAAATGTGTACTAGGGACTCATTGTCACACTTCATCAATTCTTTCATCATTCCATATTTATCGTATTTGTTGTGGCTATTGTGACCATTATGACGGTTGTGATCACCGTGACTATCCTGATGATTGTTTCCATTTTTTATATGGTTATCCTGACGATTGTTTCCATTTTTTATATGGTTATCCTGACGATTGTTTCCATTTTTCATATTTTTGAATATATACGATTATTTCCCAAATCTCTTCTGTATTTTAATCCATGAATCTGTATCAGCATAGAACGTGTTATCACCAGATTTATCCACAAGATCTACCACATGACAAGATTCTTCTGGAGAAAGATATCTATCTCCTTCTTTTAAGTGAACTACCTCACGCTAAAGCTGTGAGGCTTCCTGTTTCTCTGACCGAGCTTGCTTTGACATAAGGAATACGATTGAAGTATTCCATATCCAAAGTAGAGGACCCAATCTCCGCAGTCTTAAAATCGATACGTCCCGTATCTACTCTTATATTCCTGAGACCTTCACCTTCTATATTTATTGAAGAATTCCAATCTCTATCCTTCTTAATCTGACATTTAGGATTCAAACATTCATAAATCCTTTCATCTAGACCTATTTCCCTTTCATGTCCACATTCTGAACATTTCTTTTTAGA
>Ga0208038_1000227_pt1 | contig 54697 bp, 43 predicted proteins | sample June2015DPH_16_1_FD_184714 | JGI IMG/M metagenome (GOLD analysis project Ga0208038, IMG submission 184714) | Peatland microbial communities from SPRUCE experiment site at the Marcell Experimental Forest, Minnesota, USA - June2015DPH_16_100... | ecosystem: Environmental > Terrestrial > Soil >...
CTTCCGCCCTGCGTCGCCCCACCGCTACGCCTCGGCGGGGAACACCCGGTAGCACATGGATGAAAGGCTTCGATCTGCGTCAGAGTCCCCCACTATGGAAAATCATGAGGCAAGAACAGGGAGCGGGCACGGTGAGAGGAAGCACCCCGTGAGGCGCGCGGCGGGCGCTAACCTCAGTCGCCCTACGGGCTCCTTCGGTTAGCGCCCACAGGAACTACTTACTTTGCTAAGAACAGGAACTTCTTACTTTGCCTTGACACGTTGGGAACTCTGGTCTCAACAGCCGGAAGGTTGAGCGCTTGTGGTATAGTGCCAGCCTGCATGAGGCCGTGGCTGCAAGAAACGCTGTCTGAATCCATCGCTCTGGTCCAGATTCTTGTTGGAGTCCGAGAGTGAAGGCCCTGATCGGATGCGATGTGGACCCTCTCCTTCCGGCGGTCGTCGAACGACCTCCAGCCGGAGACATCTGGGAACCCCTGCAACGGGTGCGGAAGCTCCTCCAAGAAACTGACGCGCTGCCCCCGATCACGTGGTTGATTCGCAGTGACGATTCGGTGCGATTTGCCACCGGCGACTTCGCCTCAGGCTACCTGAGAGACATCGGCCTCTGGCAACAGCTCGCAGATTTGGGACACGAAATTGGCTGGCACATGCACTTACTTTCCTTGAAGGACGCGGCAGGCCATTTTACCTTCGACCCCGATCCGGTGTGGCTAACGCCGGCCTACCAGGCGCTGGCCCGGCACGTCACAGTTCGCGCCACCCGTACTGGATGGGATTACGGGAGCAACGTTCTGTTTCGAAAACTCGACCAGCTTGGGATCAGAATCGACTTGTCGGCGCTCCCCGGCAGCATTGCGTACCTCCAGGCGGGAACCGATCCGCTCGTGGTAGACTGGCTGCGCTGTCCGGCTGAACCGTATTTCCCTTGCGCCGACGATTACCAAGGCCGTGGCCAGCCGGCACTGCGCATGCTCGAGGTACCCGTTACGCAATTCCAGAACTCGCCTGTAGGGATACTACGGCGACTGGCCGGACGTCTTCGACAGGGCGTTTTCGATTTGCGGGGTCTGCACTCGAAATCGCACACTCTCACGGCGAGGTGGAATCATCTGCCTCGAACGCCAGGCGGAGCCTATGTGTTCTACTTTCATCCCGAGGAGCTCGCCGGAGAGGGGATGCACAACCTGATCAGAAACGTAGCCTTGTTGCGCCAGACCGCGGGAGCAGAGTTTGTGACGGCGTCCCAATTCCTGCAAGGCTTTATCGACGGCGCCGGCACTCCAACTGATCACGACAGGAGCGCGTAATTGGCAAGCGACAGAACTCGACGTTGCACCTTCGTTTCAACCGAGATCCTGAAAAACCTCGCCATGGGTTCAAGCGCTGTTCGATCGATCCGTGGCAGCCGCACCTTACGCCCGGGCCCGTACGGGCCTGTCGATGCGGCACTGAAAGCGTGCGATTTCTACCTCGGTCAGATGCGCCGGCTCAGCATCGAGTCTTCATTCCTTCAAGTCAAGCGCCTGGTTGAAATCGGCCCGGGCTCGAATTTGATCGTTCTTCTGTGGTTCCTGGCCAACGGCGCGCGCCAAGCGGAAGCCATTGATCAGTTCAGCGATTTGCTGCCGCCCAGAGAGTTGGCCGAATTACATGCTCAAGCCGTTGCAACTTGGCCGCCTGAAATGAAGGCGCGTGTAGAGCATCTGCTCGCGTGGCAGCCTCCCGGCAAGGAAGGTGACCGTTTGCGCCACTGGCACTTCCCCATCGAGGCTGCACCGGACTCGCTATGCGGAGCCTACGACCTGATTGTCTCTCATAATGCATTGGAACACGTCTCGGCTGCCAGGACGACAATGCAGTCGCTCTACCGCCTGCTCGCGGCGGACGGTTTGATAGTCCGTCGAATCAACTGTGCAACGTAGAGAGTTGGCCGGGACTTTTGACGCCGGGGAATTGAACCGATTTGCCTTCGGTCGTCGGCTTTGGCAACTTATGTATTCGAACCGGGGCGGCACCAACCAGGAGTGCATGGGCACGTACCTCAGGGAATGCGAGGCGGCCGGATTCAAGGACATCCGAACAGAAGTTTTGCAGAGCCTGACGGACTAGGAAGTCGAGTCTCTGCGGCCTTTGCTGCACCCGGCTTTCAGAGACCGTGACGCCTCGGACAGGAAAGTGCTTTCCTCTGTTCTTACCGCCCGGAAGGGATGACTCCCAGCCCGAACCACAGAGCGTATATAATAGGCTCCGTCCTTCTTGTCTCAAGCGAGTCACCGACTCCTGGAGGGCACGTAATACATGCCGGAGAAGAAGCGCACAGCCGCAGAGATGGCGGATTGGTACCGCAACGTACACCGCGAAGCACTCCTGCGAAATTCGAAGGACGAGCTCGATGCCGTCATCCATCCAGGGGCCGGAAGGCTGTTAAACCGCTTCGTCGATTATGCTCACCAGCTGGGCATGAGGAAGGCCCTGGCATACCTCGAAGCACAAGTGGGCACACTGTCTGGCCGTCAGGTGCTCGATTTGGGCTGCGGGAGAGGGCGATGGGTTCGGCAATACGCCGCGCGCGGCGCCCAATTGACGGGAGTGGATATCTCCCCGGAGGCCATCGAAGTACTTTCTCGCGAAATGCCACAGCATCGCTTCCTGTGCCAGGACTTGACCCGGTTGAGTGTCACCCCGGACAGCTTCGACGTGGTGAATTCGGTCACCGTGCTCCAGCACTTGCCCGAGGACCAGCAAGAAAGGGTGCTGCTTCTCATTCAACAGGCGCTCAAGCCTGGCGGGCACTTTGTCTTGCTGGAGAACCTGGTTGACCATGCACCCCATGTTTTCCCGCACCGCTTGCCGGAGTGGATCCGCATGGTCGAAGCCTCCGGACTACGCGCAGTTTGGTCGTCGGGAAGCAACTACGAGCTGCTCCTGAGGGCCTTCAACCGAGTCGCCGGATCATTTTCCAAACAAGGCGCCGCTTCGGAGGCACCAGTCTCGCGCGCAGCCAGCGCTGGCCGCCCTTCGCTCAAGCATCGGGTTGGCCTCCTGGTCCGCGCCGCCCTGGCAATCCTATCCTGTCCCTTGGAATGGGTGCTCGACAAAGTGCCGCTCGCCAAGCCCACACACGGCGTCATGATTTTTCGCAAGTAATCGCAATCAACATGCCGATCTCTGACCGGCGATTTCGGCTTACCACAATTATGGAGCCGATCTCCGATCGACGACTCCGGCTGGCGATGCCTACCTGAATACTACAGGCTCTGCGTGGCACGATCCAGAAGCGGCTCCAACTCCGCCACCGAGTCGAATGACTGGTCGCCGCACACTTGGTTCAATAGCGCGAGATAGGCGACTTGGAGGATCCACCAGAGTAATCGGTCATCCCTTGCTTCGAACACATCGCGGGCAACAAAGGCGCGCACACAAGCCCGAATGATGCTACCGACCTCTGGATCGACAGCGTTCACGAGATCATCCGCCCATTTTTCCAACATTAGGCGCGTCAAATCTCGAAGCGGTGAATCAAAGAGCTTATGCTGCATGGTTACTGTCGCCTTGGCGCGATACAGCACTTCCTTCGGCGCGAAATCCTTCAGCAGAGCGCGAAGAATGCGCTTCCGCACGAATGGAATTCGGTCCCAGCTCCGAACCGTCATGGTTGACCGCATGGCCAGACGATAAGGAATGCGATTGGAGACATCGACGTCTTGCCAGTCATAGAAGGGCAGATGAAGTTCCGTCGCGGGTCCTGTCGTGCTGGTCACGACGCAATTCATGTCATCCGTGTACTGGGTCCGATACATGAAGGAAACGTACTTCTTATAAATTCCCTGCATTCCTTCATCGGGCTGGATTTTCGGCAGCTCTTCCAGCGCCCTGCCGTAATAGCCTTGTTTTTCGGGCGCACATCCGTCCGGCAGATGAAAACCCATCAGGCCCTCGAGCGCAAACTCGCCCAGGCTCTCCCCGGGTTTCAAGTGATCGAGCCAGTAACGCATGTAGTTCTTTCCGATAAAAGGCCACAACCGCTGGAACGCCGATCCAAATGCCAGAGCAAGCCGCAAGACGCGGGATCGCCGCCATAGTCCGCGATTGATTCGGATTCCAAGTTCCTTCGGGTAATCGAAACTCGGAGTGTGTAGGCGCGTGTCCTCACCCGCATAAACGTCAAATTTGCCCCCGAGACCCGCTAAGTATTTCTGAGCAAATAGGGTCAAGATGGCGGAGCTGTTCGAAGTGTCCGCCTCCCTCGAAAGGCATTCCGTCCACAGCTTGGCCGCGTCTGGGGGCTGGATCGTGATCTCGTGATGAATGCTGCGCGTGTGTCGGGTCACGACTCGCGCCGCTTCCACGTCGTCCGACCGCACTCCCGCCACATTGAACGTCAAGGTGTGGATCGGCCCTCCCGCCGCTTGGCCGGCGTATTTGAGCATCGTGACAGAGTCAATCCCTCCCGACAGCAATACGCACGGCTGGCGCGCCGGCGTATACCTCTTTTGAAACACGGCGCGAAAGGATTCGCCGAGAGCGCTCACACACTCAGATTCGGATTGGTAGTAGCGGGCGTCTAGCTGCACGGGACGGTAGTATTCAGAAACCGTCGTGCGCTGTGGCGCGAAGAGAATGATCTCGCCGGGCCGCGTGGTGGCTGCTCCGTCGATCAAAGCGTAGGGATCCAAAACCCAATTGAGCGTCAGGAGCTGATAGACCGCGAATGACGAGAGCCTGGGCTTGCTCATCAGCTTGGCGAGATCCTGGTAGGAATTCGAAATCGAGAGGGTTCCGTCTTGATTCGAGTAATAGGCTCGCGCGGCGCCGTTACGATCGCTGATGAGGTACGCCTTTCCTTCCTTCCGGTCGACCACTACCGTGACCAGATCTCCGTCCATCCCTTTGGCCCAATCGCCAACCCGCTCATCACTGAAGCCGTCGAGCCACCGCCGCAGATCGGCTTCGCTCCGAAAGGAGTAACTTCTTCCCGCCAAATAGAAGGTGCGATCGCCTAAGTCAATCTTCGTTTGCAGGATCAGTCGCGACGGCTCCTCGAGTTCAGGCGAGTGCTCGAATCCGCCCTCGCAAACCGGCGCGGATCGGAGCAGGTCAATTTGCAGCTTGAATCTCTTCATTGCCTTTATCCACAGATTACACAGATTTCGCAGAGCCCGCGGCTTTCCTGATAGGTGCCATCTTTGAAATCTGTGGATGATCCGCGTCCTTCCGCCACGCACGACGGACGCCGGTCACGCATCCTTCCTTCCGGTCTCCAAAATCGAGTTTACAATTCGATGAGTCCGCTGCTCGAAATTGGCCGTATCGCAATATTCCAATCCTTGGGGACGCACCCCTTTCGGGCGCCTCAACGCTTCCATGATGCCCGCCTTGATTTCTTCCGGATTGTCCGGATCAACCAGCACGCCCCATTCGCCATTGTGCACCGCTTCTCGGCTGCCATCGATCTTACTAGCGACCACCGGAATTCCGCAGGCCATTGCTTCAAGGAGGACGATACCAAAACCCTCCATCCGGCTAGGCATCACATAAGCGTCGGCAATACGGAAGTGGTCAACTTTCTCACTTTCGTCCACGTAACCAGCAAAGACCACATCCTTTTCGATTTTCAATTCCTTCGCTTTCCGTTCCAGACGATAACGGTCAGACCCATCACCGCAGATCAAATAGCAAAGACCGGGGATTTGTTTTTGCAATTCGGGCAGGGCTTCCAGGACCTCGTCAAAACCCTTGGCTCGCTCAGAAGCACTCAAACGCCCGAAAGTCATCAGTACCGTCCTGCCCTTCAGACCATACCTCTCCTCCAACGCGGCGCCTTTTTTCCCCGGACTGAACCGGCCGAGGTCAACGCAGTTGGGTAATAGAAAAACTCTGTCGGATGGGAATCGAGACCAATCACAAAAGCGAGCCTTGGTCAGCTCGCTGACGGACACCACCCAATCCACTGCTTTCAGGCTGTGCCGGACGAACAGGGTTCCGGGCGCCCAAGCCTCCGATCCATGAACGACCAGTAGCACGGGCGACCGAACCATCCAGTGGAGAAAGTGAAGCAGGGGTAGTAGATTCACATGCGCGACAACAATTAAATCGAAGTCGCCACGCGTATAAGCGGCTCGAAGCACTGCCAGGACGAACCGGACTTTGGAATTCAGCCCCTCGGTGACATAGGTCAACTTCTCGGGAAGCGGTTCACTCTTCGTGATTTGAAGGCGCGGAACCGCCACTACTTCTGACACGTCCGGATGGCTGCACAGCGCACTAAGCAAGTCCCGATTGAACTGTTGAATTCCACCCGGAGCCCCGTAGGCTTCCGTCAGCAGGACCAATATTCTCATGCTATCCTGACCAGTCCTTGCTGTGGCCTCTGCGCCAAAGCGGAGGGAAAATCTCGCCCCGACACCGTTCTCGCCTCAATCCCCGGATGCGTAGCTCGTTACCGGATTTGATTGATATGCAAATGGGTGTTGAGGCCGGCCACCGAGGGATTGGCATCCAGGAACTGAATGATCTCGCTCAGCCGGACATCGTCGCGCCCTCCGAAGTGACCATAGATCACGTTCATGAGCTCGAGGTCCTCCGGATAATCCACGCTCAAGCAATACTGGGGACGAAAAACTTCCGGGGGAGCATCCACTTCGATGCACCTATACCGCTCGGACTGACTCCGCGCGATGGAAAAAACGAGTTCACGGTCATCGGGTGAAATGAGTTCGCGGTCGTAGTTCTCCAAGACAGCCACGGCCATCAATTCAGCCGCGGTTCCGTGAGGATAGCCGGACTCTTGTCCATTGTAAACTAGGCCGGGTTTCTCCTGCTCGAAAATTTCGATTAGCCTGTCAATGCCCGCCGGATCGGTTAGCGGATTGTCGGCCGTGACTCGAACCAAGGCGGTCAATTCAAAGGTGCGCGCGGCGCCCAGCAGCCGCGTGGTGAGATCTTTCTCCGGGCCGCGAAACACCGCGATCCCCCAGGACCGGCAAGCCTCCTCGATCTCCTGATCAGCGGGGTTCACCGACGCGGCGACCACCACAGTGTCCGCTCGTCGGCTGAGTCTGACTCGATCACACAAGCGGCACAACAGCGCTTTGCCCTGGATGGGTCGCAATACCTTTCCGGTCAAGCGAGTGGAACCCATCCGAGCCTGAACGACGATCCCTACTCGGTCTCTCTCAAGCATGGACACCGTGCGCCAGCGCCGCTCGTTGGTCGACAATCTTTTCCATCGCGGCCACAATGTCGTCCATGTCCGCAAGCGTGGCGGGCGGACGCGCCACCTGAGTCGTAATCAAGTCCTTCTCGTGAAGCCTCTCGGCGGTGGGACAGAGACCTTTGTCGTAGGTGGCGGTGCCCCGGTAATGCTTGTAGGCAAACGGCCTCTTATCATGATAGAGCGGCGAAAGGTAGAGAGGACGAACATAGCCCGCGCCGAACGGAATCCCTTCGGCGTTGAGCGCCTCTACAAACACGTTGCGCGGGACTTGCACCTTTTCCTCATCGTATTTCAAGGCGTAAACGTAGTATACGTGTCTGGCACCAGGATAGACCACGGGCGGGGTGAGACCTTCAATGGGGCGCAACTTCTCCGTAAGATAATTCGCTAACTCGATGCGGCGTTCGTTGAGGTCGTCCATTCGCCCAAATTGGACGATGCCCAAGGCCGCTTCCATCTCCGTCAAACGATAGTTCCAACCCAACATCGTGGAGCTGTAGGTGCGAGCCGTTTGGCCATCGAGAATCATCTCGCCGTGATTGCGGACCATTCGAGCGACCTCAGCGATCCCGGGATCGTTGGTGATCAACATCCCCCCTTCACCCGTGGTGATGTTCTTGTTTTCAGTGAAGGAGAAAATTCCGCAGTCTCCCATCGTGCCCACCAATCGATTCTGATACTTCGCTCCGGGCGCTTGTGCGCAATCCTCAATGACCTTGAGATTGTGTTTTCGTGCCAAGTCCAAGATGGGCTGCAAATTCGCGGGGTGTCCGAACAAATGGACGACCGTGACAGCTCGCGTCAGGGGCGTGATGGCCCGTTCGACAGCGCGCGGATCCAAACCGAAGACCTGGTCATCAATATCTGCGAACACGGGGATGGCGTTGTGCATCAGGACGCTGGTCGCGGTGGAGGTGAAGGTGTAGGGCGGCACAATCACTTCCTGACCGGGCTCGACCCCGACCGCTACCACAGCCGCGTGCAGGGCCGCCGTGGCCGAATTGAAGGCCACTGCGTATCTCACACCGTGGTACTCCGCAAACCGTTTTTCAAACTCCTTGATCTTCTTCCCGCCCAGGAAGTATTCGCCAGGGACCGCCAGAAAGGTTGAGAGCCTGGCGCTCTCGAGAACTTCCATCACCGCCCGCTTCTCTTCCTCTCCGATCATCGGATGAGGGGGAAAGGGACGTTGGCGGGTCTTGGGTCCTTGGAACAATGCAAGTTTGCTGCTCATGCAGTTCACCTCGATTGGACAGTGATTGGGCTGCTTTCCAGCGGCAACCCAATCCGCCTGCCATGGGCCTCCGCGGATTCGCGCAGAGCACAGATGATTTCGAGCGCTCGGCGTCCATCCAGGCCGCTCGAAAGGGGCCTTTCGCCTCGTTCGAGGCAGTTCAGCAAGTGCACGATGGCCTGAAGCATGAACTCGCCCGGTTCGGTGTGGGCCGTGGGGGGCGCCTCGAGTCGCAGCTCACGATACTCGGAGAATCTTGGGCTCGGGGCTACTCCCTCGTATTGGATACCGAAGCCCGGAAACGCCAAGCGCAAGCGCCCCAGCGTCCCCAGAATATCGACCTCAAAGATGGTGTAGCTTTGAACTTCGCAGGACTGCAATGCTACTAGCGGTCCGTCTTTCATCTGCAGCCAGCCGTCGATGTTCGGATCCTCGGCCCTGCCGGATCGATTCCGGCTGCAAATTCCCTGTGCCCATTCGGCTTCGCCAAAAAAGAATCGCAACAGATCGAACAGGTGGGTGCCGGTGTTCGCCACTCCCGCGGTGTAATAGCACGTGACCTGCTGGATCCGGCCGAGGCGGCCGTCCCTCAGATAAGCGGCCACTTCCTGATGAAGTTGATCGAAGCGGCGCTGATGATCAATCATCAGGATCACGTTGTGCTCCGAACATTTTTGAATCATCGCATCGGAAGCCGAGAGACTCTCAGCGATGGGTTTCTCACAGAAGACCGCCTTGACGCCCGCATCCACAGCCTTCTCGACCAATTCGCGATGCGTGTTGTTCCAGGTGCAGATCGAGACGATATCAAGCCGCTCCGCCGCGAGCATCTGGCCAAATTCCGCGTATCGGCCGCGCACCCCGAACTTCTCGCCATATCGGTCCAAGGCTTGGGGGTTTACATCGCACAGCGCGACCAGTTCCACACCGGGAGTCCGGACGTAAGCGCCGGCGTGCGTGCTCACGTATCCCCGGCGCGGGTCATCATCAAAGCCGCAGCCAATGCGGCCGCACCCTATAATTCCAGCACGATAGGTCATGACTTCCGGGGCTCGGGCCGGAGGTATCCGTCACGTACTTTCTCGTACTCGCTCCGCAACATGCTCATCCGGATCGCGTCGTAGTAGCGGAAGTTCCGATACTGCTCCTGCCTCAACACCCCTTCGCGCACCATTCCGGCTTTTTCGTAGGCGCGAACTCCGCCTTTGTTCTCGGCATTCACTCCCAACCACACTTTGTTCAGATTCAGTTTGTCGAACCCGTACACGACCATCATTTTCGTGCAGTCGGTACCGATGCCGAGGTTCCAAAATTTCTTGTTCCCGAGGAATACCCGAAACTCCGCGGTGCGCATCACCCAATGAACTCCATACAGTCCCGTCGTCCCGATAAACTCGTCGCTCTGCTTGTCGCAAACCGCGAAGGCAACCTGGTTCGGGTTTCGCTGGTCCTGCTCCCACTGCTCGTTCAGCAATTCGATGTTGGAGGGCAGAAGTCCCATGAAGAGCAACCGGGTCACGTCATCATCATGGAGAAAGTCAGCCATCAGCGTCAGGTCAGCCCGTTCATAGCTGCGAAGATAAACCTGGTTGCCCACCATAAACGGCGCCTTCATAAGGATGGCACTCCTGATTGAATTGACTTGAAGAGCTCGCGCCTTCGTTGCGTCATACCGTCACTCGGACGCATGATTCTCACCCCTCTCGTCTGCCGGGGAGCCTGGATCATCCGCAGTGGCCGTTCCTCCGTTGCGGGTAGTCACACGCTTTGCCGGGTGCAGAATTGAAGCTGTCACCAAGCTCTTAGGGCCGATGCTCTGTTCGCCAGCATTCAAGAAGAAGAAATGGCATGCGTCGCCTAAGGAAAAATCAAGTTGGATCGGCACTAGTCGTACAGAATAGTTTCACACTGCCGCGCAAAGGCAGTCAGCTCCGCCAGCTCCGGCGGGGTCATGCTGCACCGGTGATCTGGGCCGTGAGCCGCCTTGTCCAGCGTAAAGTGCTTCTCAATGATCCGAGCGCCCCTGGCAATTGCGACCTTCGCTGCGTCGAGCTGAGTGGTATGGTCGCTAAAACCCGCATACTTGTTAAAGTCTACCCGCTCCAAATGTACTTCGTTGGGAGCCGTCGGATACTTCGCCACACAATAGAGGAAACGCACAGCCGCACTGGAGTTGATGACCGGGAACTCCCCACCGGTCCAAAAGCCTAAAGACACAATCATCTCTTTGCCCGTACGCGCGACCGCTTCAATGAGCGGGCGGTCGTGAATGCTTCGGCTGGCTATTTTGTGACGCCGAACACCCAGGTCCTCGCACCAGGCGAGCCGTTCCAGATCGAAGACGGAAGCCATGAACTCGATGCCCACCTGCTTACAGTGCTCAGCCAGGCTCGCGGCCTGATCTCGCGTGAGTTGCGCCTCCTTCCCTTCGCGGTACCATTCGAAATCCGGCGTAAAGATGGAATCGACGTCGTACAACTGGAATTTTGCGATATCAGCACCGTTGCTCTTCGCCTGGGCAATCAACTCCCGGGCGGCCGCCATGTCGCCGTTGTGGTTCTGACCTATCTCGGCAATGATTAATGTCCGAGGTCTGGTTTGCATAAGAGCTTAACGGCTTCCTCACCGTGCTTGGCTTCCAGCTTTTTGAGGTAGGTAGCCGACTCCGCGGCGTTGTTGGTCATGTTTCCGGGGTGTCGCCGGTAGCGATACAACGGCAACTCGATCCACTTGATCGAATGCTTTTGGGCGAATCGGATGCGGAGCTCGAGGTCTTCGTGAACCCGGAATTCCTCATCATAGAGCCCGATACTCACCAACGCGTCCTTGCGGAACATGATGCCGCAGGCGATGGGATCCTGTTCTGCGTTCTTGCGTTCGATCACTTCCTCGCGATCGTTGACGACATTATAGTCACAAGCGACTGCGTCGTATTGCGTATTGAAGGCCAAAAACAAGCGCTCGATTCTCAGGAAATCTTCGTGAACGTAATCGTCCGCATCCACGCGAACCACAAAACGAGTTCGCGCCTCGCGAATTCCCAGATTGCAGGCTGCCGGCAAGCCGGCATGCTCCTTTAACCTGATGGTTCTGATCCAGTCGCCAAATGATTCCAGCACTCTGAGCGTATGATCGGAGCTGGCGTCGTCGACGACCAGCACCTCAAACGCACTGCGCGGGAGCGACTGGTCCATGAGACTGCGGATCGCGCGGCCAATATAAGCTTCGGCGTTTTGAGCCGCAACGATCACCGTGACGTCCATATTACTTCCTCCGATCGGCCGCGTTCATTCTCATTCTGAGAGGCGGAGCCTTCCCTGATACGCAACATCGCTTTTGAGCATCGCACGTCAACTGGTTAGCGAAGTTCAACCCATTATTAAGGACGACGCGGCCAAACGCAAGAGGGACTTGCACTTTCGACCAGGCTTTTTGCAGACCGTTTGACGCAAAGCAACACCCTATGCCAACTCGGGCTCGCCAGGCCCGCCAATCATGTGCCGCCGCCTAAGATCGCGGAACAGCAGCCAGAGCTATCTCATCCGATATCTGTGCCAGGTCCAGCGCAGCCTGGAGAGGGGCAATGCACGTTGCCAGGACTTCTCGAACTGGAGCTATGGAGGAAACCAACCGATAAGAAAGTTGCATAACCAGCTCGTAAGCGTCCATGCCAAAGTACCAAGCCGCGGCAGGCGCGAACCCGGCGAGCTCAAAGGCCGTGGCGATGGAATTATCCGTGAAGATGCTGACGTGCCCCAGTGGGTCCAGGTGACGAACCACGGAGTCAGGGAACACCTTTTGTACTGCTGTGCTCAGGCAGTTCCAGCGAGGTACCGCGGCCACCACGAGGCCTTGAGGGTGGACCGTTTTGCGCGCGGATCGCAGCAGCGCCATAGGGCTTGGTACGTGCTCCAGGACGCCCCAAAACGTCACGACGTCAACGTCGGCAAATGGCGTCTGTGCTCCGGCAAAGGGATCGGCTGACAGTTCGATGCCGAAAGTCTTCATACAAAAGGCGCGGTTTGCCTCGCCCAACTCAATGCCGTTCGCCGTCATTCCGAGGCGGGAGCAAGCGTAAACAAAATGGCCGCCGCCAGCCCCAACATCAAGGACGCTGCCAGGCCGTCTCCCATATCGCCTTTGGAATTCGCCAATCATCCACTCGGCTTTTGGCATTGCCACTTGCTGCACCCGGGTCTCGGTAATTCTCGGGTCAGTGTAAGTGGAAGCGTAGTGGGTGTCGGTCGCGTAAAACTTCTCCAGTGACTCCTTGCGGGGACGGCTCTTGAGGAAATGGTGACTGCAACTCTGACACTGATGATATTCCGCGCCGTAGACGGTGGCTGCGGGGCCATTCGATCTGGACGCCGCCCCGCATATGGGACACGCTTCAACTGCCTCGGTATGACTTCCGCTGAATAGCTCTAAGCGCGTAGAACTGATATGGGCCACCTGGGCCGCGAAATCGTCGAGCACGTTTTGCTTCAGCGACATAAGGTCGACAGGCTTCCCCCGTCGCACATAAACCGCATAACTCTTCTGCGGACATCGGGTTGACGTCCATTCCTCGAAACCGTCGGCGACCACGAGCGGTGTCGTTCTCGTCCACGTTGACATTTCGCAGCCTCCTCGCTGAGCGCCAAGCGTTCTTCGCCGCTTGGGTTTCGATCAGAAACGCAGACTTGCCCCGACCGGAATTATGGCTTCTCGATCAAACCAGCCTGCTCAAGGGCCTTGATAATCCGGAGAAGGTCACCGGCGTAGACACCGATCCTCTCTGCAAGAGCAATAAGGTCGTGTTGTCCATCAGCGTAAGCGAGCACGTTCATCATCGTCCGCACTTCAGAGCCAATGTCACGCCCGCCCAAGGTGGGATAAAGCCCGCGTTTTCGTAGCCTTGGCTCGCCCATGCGCGTCGTCCGGTATTCCTCGTCGCGCTCCAGCAGGCTCAGGCACTTTTGCAGCGCAGAATACGACCCAGCCACGCCGACGGCTGGCCGGCCGCGCTTTGGCAACCCTCATTGGCGTTCCAGGCACCGGCATTAGAACTGAAAGTAGATGAACTGCGTATCTCGGTCATCGAACATTATAAACAGGAAAAGGCCGCAGGCGTAAACGAACGGTCTCACCAAAAACGCGTTCGCTGCGAATGCGGCTCGATGCCTGACGGCCAAATCATCCAGCCAGAGAACCATCCGCCCGAGGTAAGGCTCCGCAACGCAGAACAGTGCGATGAGCAACGTGGACAGATAGAAATTGACCGTATACGACAAGCCCAGATGGCCGAGATTAATCTTGACGAACATGCTCTCCAGCATCAACAAGGCTTGGCGAAGGGTCCCAGCTCGAAAAGGAACCCATGCTGCCGTCACGGCCAACAAGGTGAAAACTCGCCAGCACGCCCGCACCCACCGCGCCTCGGCCAGTTGCGGGAGGCGGGTTTCGTGGAGTCGCTCAAACATGCGGTACAACACAAGGTACGCGCCGTGGAGCGCACCCCACAGGACAAATCCCCAGCCCGCCCCGTGCCAAAGGCCGATTACGGCCATGGTCCCGAGAAGGCTAAGGTAGAGCGGGACTGGCGCGCCACGATATCGCGCGTTGATCGGAAAAAACAAATAGTCGCGAATCCAGCGCGTCAGCGTCATGTGCCACCGCGACCAGAAGTCCACCGGATTCCGCGCGAGATAAGGAAATTGAAAGTTCTCGGGCAGTTGGATGCCAATCAACTGGGCGGCGCCAATCGCCATGTTGGAATAGGCGGCAAAGTCAAAGTAGATCTGCAGGCCGAAAGCCGCCGCCAGGAACCAATTGTCGATGGTCGTATTCAAGACGGCGGCCCCAGGCAAGAAACCCTGGTCCACCCAACTCCCCAGGCTGTTGGCGATGAGGTTCTTTTGCACCAAGCCCCAAATCAGCCGGTCGAGGCCCCGCAGCACGAACTGGCGATCGAAGGTCTTGTCGAACTTGAGTTGTGGGAACAGTTCGCGCGCGCGAACGATCGGGCCAGCGATCAGGTGCGGCCAGAACATCACGAAGAGCCAAAGGTCGAGAAAACTTGTCGACTTCACTCTCCCTTGGCGCGCGTCGACCAAATAGCTTATCGCCTCAAAAGAGTAGAACGAGATGCCGAGCGGCAGCGCGATGGCCGCAGCCGCGGACAGGGGTGTGGCGCGAGCCGAGTGAAACAGCACGCTCAGGTTGACCCACACGAAGGCCCGATACTTGAAGAACGCCAGTGTCGCAATAACGGCGCTTACGCCGCACCACAACCAAAACCGGCTGCGCTGCCGATCCCCGGCCATTCCCCTGCCACAAACATACATCACCACGCAAACCAACATGGGCAGAGCCACGAAGTAGAGATTCCAGCTCGCGTAGAAGAGCAGACTGGCAAGGAGCACAAATGGGCGCCGCAGCCGGACCGGCAAGCTCCAGAAGAGCAATACGGCCAAGGCCAGGAAAACAAGATAAGCGTAGGAATTAAACTGCATACGATTCAGTCACGCGCTTCGGGAATGATCCCGGAGTTAATCAAAAGCTCGGCCATCCGCCGGTGTCCGTCCCTCCCGAAGTGAATGGGGTCGGGACCATCGATCCACACTCCCCAACACTCGCTGGGGATGCTTCCCTCAAAATCGTACAAGCGCAGGTGATGAGCCTCTGCGACCTCGTGAATTAGGCTCTCGTAGCGGCGCTTGTCTTCATCCGTGAGGTAGAGAGGCGCCGAGCTGTTCTGGGGCGCATTCATCAACACGAGCTCGATCTGGTGCTGGCGGCATAGTTCAATAATCCGCTCGAGAGCACCGAGGTTCAAGGTCACCGAACCGCCCCCGATGCTCCGCTTGGTGGTTGGTTTGATGTCCAGCAAGAAAACCCGCAATAAATACAGGAGATTCAGGAACTCAAGCTTCCTCTGATCGTGGATTTGCCACGCACCCAACCGCGAAAACCGCTGCCGGACGGCGGATTCCAGCACGTTCCCGAAACCGTACGACTGGACGATGCCAGTGCGAGAGGTACGCGCCCATTGCGCGCCCGTCTCGGTCGCCCCCGCGGCGGGCACCTTCTGCTCGGCCAAACGCTTGTCGTACCGCTCCAGGGCTTCCTGGAACGCGGAGCTGTACGGCTTGGTGCCCCGGGCTTCCGCAGTGATCGCGGACCGAAAGCGCGGATCCGCAAGCAACTCCAGCATCCCGTCGCGAATCCCCACCAAGCGAAAGGTTTGAAAGGTCAACTGAAGAAGGATACGATTCGGCCGCAGTTCAGGAACGCTCAGGATGTAATTCAGGTACCAAAGACATTCCATATAATCGATATTCCACGCCGCCAGCCGGTAGAAGAGCATTTTGCTTTGTGAATCGCTGGCGTAGTGGGCAAACACCATATCCGGATAGGTGCGGTCCATCCCGGAAGCCGTTTGCTCGGTGGGCGGCAGCACGATCGAGTACATCTGGGAATTCCCCATGAAATACACCCGCTGACCGCTCGGGTTGGCGGCCCAAAACTCCGCCAGCGTCGTGAGGCTTTGCAGAGGGTGCTGGCCGTGACTCGTCTCCTGGGTGCGCGGGTCCTGGTAAAGGTTGGACTCGGGTACGATGGCGTTTTCATATTGGGCAGCGTGAAACACCCGGAGCACGAGTTCGCGGCACGCCCTCAGCGGATCGGTCACCAGCATGGCCGTCAGAAACACGGCCGTGGCAGCAACAATGCCTAGTGTGGATATGACGTGCTTTCTCATCCTGCCGTGACCCTCTGAATTGTTTCCACGATGAAATCGATACTATCAAAGTCGTCAGGCTGGACTCGGTCTGTGGGGATGGTAATGCCAAGTTTCTGCTCGAGCCGAGCGAGCAACCTCAGCAGCGCCAGAGAATCAATCAGGCCGGATGAGATCAGCGGGGCGGAGTCCTTCGGCGTTCGGTTTGTGGTTTCGAAGACCACTTCCCTCGCCGCCTTCAGCACTCCCTCAGGTTCGAGCATCGCTCATTGAACCTCCCGCTGCGTCCGGCCAGACTTCTCCGATAGAAAGCGCAGCATTGTATCATGCCGCGAAATCTTTCCCGCCGTGCTCTTCACCATCCAGCGTTCGGGGACGACGGCAACATGCCGCGGCGCAATCCCGATCGCGGCTAGCACCAAACGGAGGATCTCCTCTTCCATCGACTGCGATTTCTCCGAGTCGAATTCCCCGCGCATCTCCGCCACGATGGCGAGAGCCTGAGTTCCATATTCCTCGTCTTCGACTCCGAAAGCCACGGCACGCCCCGGGTACACACCTTCCACGCTCGCGACCACCGCCTCGACATCTTCCGGAAAAATATTTTGCCCGCCGACGATGACGATGTCCTTGATCCTCCCAATCACGTAGAGTTGGCCGCCGGAAGCAAAACCGTAATCGCCGGTTGCGTACCACCCGTCGTCCGTGAAAGCCGCAGTTCGAAAACCCCCGCTGCCCCAGTACCCTTGGAACAGCGACGGGGTTTGAATCTGGATCTCTCCGGGACGACCGTCTTCACAAGCTGCCGCGCCGTCCACAATTCGGATGCGGTTATCTACCAACATCGCTCCAGACGAAACAAAGACGTCGTCGAGCAGGCCAAATGCCAAGTCCAGGTGGCTGCCGCCCAAGGCCTGGACCCGGCTGCGAGGAAAAGTCGCTAAAGGCTTTCCCAGGCAGGACTGCGTGACGGCGAAAACGTTCTCTGCCATGGCGTACGAAGCTTGCAAGCTCTCTTCCCTGATACCCCAATCCGCAAACCGCTCGGCGAAATTCCGGATGGAGCGCAGGCGCACAGGTTCGGAGCAGTTGATGCAGGCTCGCACGTGCGCTAAAGAATACGGGCGCTTCATATTGGTCCGCCGTTGCTCGAGGTAGGAAAATGCGAAATTAGGCAGCCAGCAGAATGTCCCTCGGAATTGTTCGACCTGTTGAAACAGGGTCTCCGGGTTCAGCAGCCAGTCGCTGGCGGCAAAGTGCAGGGAGGGGACACCAAACCATAGAGGAAACCACAGGCAGGCGATCAGGCCCATGTCATGATACAGCGGAAGCCACGACACCACACCATCGCCCTCGCCGAAATCGAGGGCCCGCTGCAGCCGCTCGAGTTGCGCCGAAAGCATGGCCGCCGTGACCACGACTGCTTTCTGGGTGCCCGTGGTGCCTCCCGAGAATTGCAGGAACAGCGCTTCGTCACCGGGGGGCACGAAGCTCCGCGCATCTCGCCTCGCGGCCGCGACCTCCGGCCCCGCCGTGAACGCCCGAGCAAACGAGCGTTCAAACTCGGCAGCGTTTTCAATGGCGCAGGACGAGACCGGATAAGAGAGACCTGCACCGAGATTCTCCGCCAATTTCGGAATCGTGATGAGCTGGTCCGCCGGCAAGTCCTGGAGTTGGTGCAGCAGGTTTCGCTGGTACTTCTCGACATCCATGCGGCGAGTCGGCCAGGGCAAAATCGCCGGAAGGTGGCCTCGAAGCACGAGACCGATTTGCAGCAGGAACAGCTCAGGACAATGGGGCAGAAGCAACAGCACCACCGAAGGGGTGCGTGGCATCGCGTGACGCTCAGCGAGCGCCGAGCTCCGATCCAAAATATCTTTTCCCGTCAACTCGACAGAAGAGTTGCCGGCCGGAGACGGGACGATTCTCAGCAGAACTCGATGCGAACTTTCGAGGAGGGTGCGGCGCAACTTCTCGCGAAATTCTCTTGAATCCATGCATTCAGTCCATCAGACAGCCGGCGCCGCCGCTCTCCGGCGGGCTGAGGCGGCTACTTCCGCACTGTTCCTACTTGCTCCCGCCAGTAGTTCAGAAGATCCTCGAGAGTCTTCTTCAGAGGGATCTGCGGCGTCCATCCCGTCTGTTCGCGGAACTTGCCGGCATCGCCCAGCAAATGAGGGACGTCAGAGGGCCGCATTCTTGCAGGCTCCTCCTGGATCTCCACTTTCACTCCCGCCAAACCCAACAGCATTTGGAGGATCTCCTGGATGGCATAGCTCTTCCCTGAAGCCAGAACGTAGGCCTCTCCCGGAACGCCCTTCTCCAGCGCCAGTGAATATCCTTGAACGATGTCACGCACGTCGGTGAAGTCGCGTCGAGCTTTCAGGTTGCCGACGTGAACAACCGCCGGCCGCTTCCCCACCTCGATCTCGGCGATCTGCTTGGCAAAATTCGAGCTGGCAAACACCTCGCCCCGTCGCGGCCCCGTATGGTTGAATGCTCGCGTTCGCACGATGGGCAGCTTGTAGCTCATGTAATACTGGTAGCTCAGAAGATCGGCGGAAGCCTTGCTCACCGCGTACGGACTCATGGGGCGAAGCTGATTCTCTTCGGTTACCGGGAGCTCGTGTTCATAGACCATCCCGTATTCTTCACTGGTACAGGCGACCAGGATCTTGGGATTAATCCCAAGCGCTCTGACGGCCTCAAATACGTTCAACGTGCCCAAGATGTTGGTTGAAATCGTTTCTGTCGGAGCGTGCCAAGAAGTCGGGACGAAGCTTTGCGCCGCTAAGTGATAAATCTGATCGGGCATAATCTGCTCGATCATTTTACGCACTGACAAACCGTCCTTGATGTCGCACTCCACAAGCGTGAGGCGATCCTCGATGTGCAGAATGTTGGCCATCTTGCTGCGCCAGCGGACCGCGCCAAAAACTTGAACTCCTCCCCGGTTGAGGAAGAGTTCCGCCAGGTGGCTTCCCACGAAGCCGGTGATGCCCGTGATTAGTATTCGCATGGACTTGTTGGCGTTATAATCTTACTTGTAATAAATATACGTTCTCCTCAATTCAGCCGTCCGGGTTATTTCAGCTCACTAACACCTTATCGCCCAGTTTCTGGTCGACGCGTTCGGTGACTTCGCTCACCGGAATCAGCGACAGACAGTGATTATCATAGGGACAGACGTCCAGGAAGCAAGTATGGCACGGCACCCACTTCTGGAGAACCGTGTTGGCGGAGCCATGGGGCCACCATTTCCCGCGCATGTCCCTGTAAGAAAATAAGGAGACGCAGGGAGTTCCGACAGCCGCGGCCATATGTTGCGCGCCGGAGTCGTTACAGATGGCAAGGCGGCAGCGTTTCAACAGTTCGCAGGTTTCCAGTACTGTGGTCTGACCGGCCAGATTGACAGCATCAGGTCCAATGACGTTGGCGAGCGTCCGGCACGCTTCGGCATCATTGCTGCCACCCAATACGACGACCTTCAATCCCTTACGGACGAGGTAGTTCCCTACTTGCCCGAACCTTTCAACCGGCCAGCGATTTGCGGGACGCCTGGCGCCCGGCGCGATTGCTGCCAAAGAAGCCTCCCCCAATCCATGCTCCTTGAGTAATCGATCGATCGTCTGCCGGTGCGGGACTCCAAGAGGCAGAGGGAATTGCGGTTGACCGGTGGAGATGCCCGCTTCGCCGACGATCTTTAATAGCCTCTCTGTCTCGTTCGGAAAATCACTGTATTCAGACTGCGCCTGGACGAACAAGTCGATGGTGTTGAGCCTCCACCCGTACGCCCATCGCGCGCCGGCCAGCCACGCCAGCAGCATGTTCCGCAGCGTAACCCGCAACGTCGCAATATCATTCGGGAGTTCGATCCAGACGTCGAAAGAACGCTGGCGCAATTCCTTGAGCAACACCAAGCGTCCGTGGAACGTAGCGATGTCTACATTCAGGTACAGCAGTAACTCGTCCAGCCATGGGGCGCCTTCCAGCAGCTCTCTGGCGCCGGGCAGACTGCTTTTGCCGGGCGAAGTGAGCAACGTGAGGCGCGCCTCGGGATAAGTTTGCCGGACCGCCATCATCGCCGGAAGCGCGCAGAGAATGTCGCCGATGTTTCCAATGCGGTAAATGCAAACGTTGCGCGCCGACCTGGGTCTCGACCGCGGCCACATGCACCGCCGCGTTATCGCCAACCCGGCGTTCACGAGACTGTAGAGGAGTCTCACTACTCGAGCTTGTGTCCGGTGTAATGCGCTCAATTCCCCGTTGATCAGGTCCTCGCCCTTTTGAAAGTCGTGTCGTTTGAAAACCGGCGCGGTGGTCAGGCGCGGACTGCCGGCCAAAGGCCTTTCTTGCGGGGTTGGAAAATTCTCGCGCCAACCCGGAATTCATTGTCGGGCTTTCCTTCCACCTGGTACAAGCATCCAGTTGCGCAGCGCAGCCAGCAGCGCCCTGTGGTGCCAATCGAATTTGAGCTTGCCGTCCAGTCGAACGATGAAATTGCTGGCCGCCGCCGAAGCAAAGATCTTCTCGATCAGGATGTCGGGAAAGCGCGCAGCGATCTCACGAGCAAAGAATCCGACCAACAGCTCATTGCCGAACGCCGCTCGCCAATAGCGCTCGAAGTCGGACAAAACCGGTGCGGTGAAATCGCCCTTACGGAACGCACGCAGAATAACGCTGGCGGCGAATTCGGCGGACATGAGGCCGTAGTAGATACCTCCGCCGGTTGAGGTCTTGACGTGCCCGGCCGCTTCGCCGATCGCCAACACGCGCTCTGTGAAACACCTCCCCACGGGCGCTTGCGCGATGGCCTTCTGGCTGCTGACCAACTGAGACTCATCACAATCGGGAGCGATTCGGCGCACCAGCTTTTTGAAATAGGGCTTGGGATTGTCCGTCGTCATGATCCCAACCCTGGCCCTGCCACCGCCCATCGGAATTTTCCATCCAAAGGCGCCGGGCGCGACCGCGCGCCCGACATAAATCATGGTAGGCCCTGAGGGGTCGCCGTCATTCAACGCTAAATCGGTCTGCATGGCCCTCAGCAACTGGCTGGGCCTGGAAAGGCCCAGCATTCTATTGAGCGAGCCATTCACGCCCGAAGCGATGACGGCCATCCGCGTTCTCAGCTTCTGCCAGTCATCGTCCCCGGCGCGAATGCCCAGGACGACCGAATCCTTCTGGTGCTCGACGGAGTCCACATAATGTCCTAGCCGGATGTCGACGCCAGCGGCCACGGCCCGCTCGCCGAGGGCGCGGTTGAATGCCGCTTTCTCGACCACGCGAGCTAAGGGGGTGTCCGTCTTGTGTTCGAGTTTCTTTCCGCGCGGAGAAATGGCTTGGATCCAGCGAAGCTCAGTGATGACGGCACTGGTGGGCAGGGCGAAACGTTCAAACGCTTCCTCGCCAATCACGCCCGAGCAAATAGCCCCGTCTCCGATGCCTTTTCGGGACTCCAGGAGCACCACGTCGAGCCCGCCCGCTGCCAACTGGTGCGCCGCGTGCAAACCCGCCGGCCCAGCTCCGATGACCACGATGTCCTTCACGGCGTTAGCTCCACCCATCCCTTAAGGAACAGTAGGCAGGAGGCATTGAGCAGCAAAAACATCTCCGAACGTAGGTCTGCCTTCGGCCTTCAATAAGGAACAGCATGCATCAGGCAGTGGGCAGCATCCGGCGGGCAGCGGCAAGAAAGAGCAGGCAGTACGCGCCAGGCAGCAAAAACACCCCCGAACTAGGCCCGCCTACTGCCTTCTACTGTCTGCCTTCTGCTTTCCGAAGACTGGCGAGAAATATGAGGGTTGGTGAGTTTCCGAATCGGGCCGAACGGGCCCCGGACGCGATCGGAATCGCCCCTCGCCCTGAAACGCTTGCGAACAGAGTTGGTTTTGTTGCCCTCAGCCGCCGGCGCCAATCCGCAGCCCTCGCGCTGTCTTAACCCTGCTTCCTGATGTTGTTTCCCCTGCAACCTAATGTTCTTCGCCTCTCGGGCCGGGCTCCTGGCCTTCCTCAGCCGCCGGGTTATAACCATAGCCATACCCGTAACCGTACCCATAACCATAGCCATAGCGATAGTATCGGCTGTAGGCATAGCCTTCTCTTCGAAGATCCACATCGTTGAGCGCGACTCCGAGAATTCGCGCCCCCGCGCCGTAGAGTAAAGTCTTCGCCTGACGCACCGCGGTGGTGGGCGTTTCAAAGGCGCGAGTCACTATGACGACCGCGTCAGCAATTGTGGCAAGTACCCGGCTGTCGGCAACACTGAGAACGGGCGGCGAGTCAATCAACACGTACTCGAACTCGGAGCGCAATCGCTGGAGCATTTCGGCCGCGATAGGAGACGACAGGATCTCGGTCGGGTTCGGAGGAATAGGCCCGCACGGGATGACGTACAGGTTCGTCACCAAGGGGACCGGAATCAGGGCTTCCGCCAAACTCGCGTGCCCCGTCAAACACTGCACAAAGCCCGGCTTATTCTCCACACCTGTGGCGTGATGGCAAGCGGGGCGGCGCATATCGCAGTCCACAATAACCACCTTGCTCCCCAGCCGGGCAAACGCAGCTCCCAGGTTAATGGTTGCCGTAGTTTTCCCCTCGGCGGGCAGCGCGCTGGTGATCAAGATGACTTTGGGCACCGGGTTGGCGGAGAGTAAGATCGAGGTCCGCAGTGATCGGAACGCTTCAACCGCCGCAAGATGCGATTGAATAACGGGACCGTGCTTCCCCTCCAGTTTGGCCGATGCGACCGCCAATCGAGTCTCCCCGGCAGCACCAGCTTTAGCGGCGCCACTCAGCAGGAATGACGGCACCACGCCCAGCGACGGCAACCTTAGATGCTTTTCAACTTCTTCCGGAGTTTTGAGGGTGTTGTCGAGGTACTCCAGGAAAAAAGCCAAACCCATGCCCAAGCCCAATCCCAGGAATAATCCCAACCCCAGGTTCACGCTTACGCGCGGCCTGACCGGCCCTCCAGGTAGCTCAGCGGCATCGACAACACGAATGTTGCTGGCCTTGAGTCCGGCTGATACCTGGGCCTCCTTTAGCCGTTGCAGCAGGTTTTCGTAAAGCTGCTTGTTGCTGTCAACTTCTCTTTTCAGGATGTTATATTGAATGGTCTTTTCCGCAACCTCGTTGACCTTTTTCGTCTGGTCTGCCAGCGCCTCCGCCAAATATTTTTCCCGGACCACCGCCGAGCGATAGTCATTGATGGTGGCTTGAGCGCCTGTCCCTCTAGCTTTGGCCAGCTCCCCGTTCAAAGCGTCGATCTGCTTGCGGAGCTGCATCGCCTTGGGGTAACTCGGCTGCACCACCGCCGTTAATTGGGCATAATCTTCCTCAGCCTGCGCAATCTTGAGAGTCAATTGCTCGGCGACCGGGGAAGGCACCAACCCCGGCATGTTCTCGGACTGGGTTGACTGAAGCAAATTGTACAAAGACTCCTTGTTAAACCGCTCGGCTTGCGCTTTGGTGTATTCGGTCTGAAGCTGCTCCAAGCGAGTGTTGGCCAGATTGATTTTATCGTCGACGATGACAATTGAATTGGCGCGCGCATACGCCTGGAGGGCATCCTCGGACTTCTCCAGCCGAGCCTTCAAGTCCCCCATTTGACCGTTGAGCCAGGTCGATGCCTTGACCTTGTCCTCGTACTTGGATTCAAGGTTCAACTTGATGTAGTCTTCGGCAATCTGGTTGGCCACGCGTTGGGCCAATTTGGGGTCCTCGGAAAAGAACGAAACTTCCACCAAACTCGTCAGGGTGACCGGGTTGAGCTCCATCGACCCCATGAAATGTCCGACCGCGCTTTGAAACCAGGGGTTGGAAGAATCGATGGGAACGTTGTCCTGCGGTAGAGACGAAGGTGAGCGGTCAACCAAACCGAAAAACGCCGTGCCACGATGGAACTCCACATACCGATAAAGTTGCAGGTCCTGCACAACCCGTTCGGCCAGTGTGTGGCTTTTAAGAATCTTGAATTGCGTGGATCGGTAGGTGTCGGCATCGACGCCGTTTCCGACTTGAATGATATCTCTGAGATTCAAGCTGTCCGGCTGCTCGGGGTCCACTTCGAGAACAGCCGTGCCTTGATACTGCGGTTTCTGTTTCAGGGTGCCGATTGCAAAGGTCGAAAAAACGATCAGGACGCAGGAAAAGACCACCCATCGCCGCTTGAGGAGGACGTTCCCGTAATCACGCAGGTGAGGAACTTCTTCGGGAGAAACGTCCAGCACCGGTTGCACGGGCAGGGCCGACGGCGGGGCCTTCTCCAAGGAATGCTCTTGCTCGTCACGCCTCTTTTCGATTTCGTCCATCAAACTCCTAACGACCCTGGATTGCGAACTCCAGCCTACCGGGCGGCGCGATAGATGGTCACACCACTCGCCGTCGAGACAACGGCCTCAATGCCTCGTCGAAAGGCAGCTTTAGTCGTGCTGTCGTTGATGTAAAGAATATCGTTGGCCAGTAATTGCACGTCGGGACTTTGACCTTTGATGATCTTGCCCAGCTCGATCGGGATTTCCGTTCTCGATCCATCTTCCCGGGTCCGAATGATCCTAGCCGTGCCCTTGGACGCAGTGGAAACCAACCCCCCTGCCATGGCCACGGCCTGCAAGACTGTCACTTGCTCTCTCGCCGGGAAATGGAAGCTGTTGGCCGTTCGGACCCCACCTGCCACATAAAACACATCCGCTTGGCTCACCGTGATGATGTCATAAGGCTTGATGGGAATATTCAGATCTTGTCGGCGGGAAAAAAAGAGCGGGGCCACATCGATTTCGACTTTCTCAGGACTCAGCAAGCGCATGCCATCAGGGACATGGTCGAACACGAAGGGGCTTTTCCGGGTGACGTATATCTCGCGTCCCGCTGGAGCGTTGGTCTGATTCAAGCCACCTGCGACGGAGATGACGTCGATCAACGTCTGATTGTCGGCCAATTGAAAGACCCCGGGGTGGTCGACCGCGCCTGTCACCGAGATCGGTCTGGAGTGGATTTCATGAACAAAGACGGTGACTTGCGGGTTCTGAAGGTAGGTCTTCGCATACATCGTTTCGAGTTGTTGTCGAAACTGCTCAACCGTGAGCCCCGAAGCCCGAATGCGACCAAGAAGAGCCAACATGATGGTTCCGTCGCTCGAGACTCTCACCGTTTTGGAGAGCTCGGGAAGCCCGAAGACATCAATGTCGAGTACGTCTTGGGGCCCAATGGTGTATTCGGGCGACAGATCCTGCGCCCCCGGAGAGGAAGACGCCTGGGCCGCAACTGCCGGCGCGACGGATGGAGTCTCGGTCGGAATTGCGGTCTGGGCTGACAAAAACGGACCGCCAGCCGCCAAGCAAACCAGGAGAGGCAAACCCCGTCTCAATATGAATCCTTTCACGTCAACCATTCGACTGAATGTCCTTCTTCAGGCCTGATGTCGTTTCCTTGGCGCTTATCTGAATCCTTCTCAAGGCGTAAGGGCGCCGCAACGCAGAAGTTCCACTCGTGTACGATACATGAGCCTGATATGCCTGTCAAGAACAGCAGCGGAGGAAGCCCCGCAAGGTGCGCCTCGAGTCTCCTCAGATTTTGAACTTCTTGTTTGGTGCAGCTCAACGCTCACTTCATCCGCGGAGCTCGCCTATCCAAAATACAGCGTATCGCTGTTCACCGGCTGCCCGAGCAGTTTCAGGTAAGTGAACAATTGCATCTTATGATTAGTGAAATGCTCGAGAAATAAAATACTCATCCGTTCCACGGTGCCTTTCATCCCCCACGGAACGGTCACAACCTTGTTTGCGAAGTCTTCTTCGCTCACGCCTTCCAGAGACTTGCGCAGGACTTCCTTATCCTTCTCGAGCTTTTCCAGCGCCTCTTGAACCCCGCAAGAGGGAAGGTTCTCCAATTTCATGCCCTTTTCCATTTCCTCCCCGGGCGGCCAGTTGCCGCTCAGCAGCAGTTCAATCGCTCCGCCGAGCCCATCGCTCAGGTGGCAGATCAATTGGCCCAGGCTCATGAACGTCGGCCCTGGCCGCCAATCGAGCCTATCTGTCGGTGCCATGCCAATCAGCTTCGCTCCCGGCCGATACGTTTCCATCACCACGTTGTAGAATTGATTCTTCGTCATAAATCCTCCCTTGGTCTGATTCTTGGTGAGTTGGAGTCTATCTCACCTTCGACCGCAAATACACTGCTGCGTCGCCTCGAAGGTCCACCTGAGCCAGGGTTTTTCGAGACTCAGTTTTGTCAAACTTTTCACGGCTCCGTCGCAGGAGAACTTGACCGGAACGGTGCCTCGCCAGGCGCACGGCTGGCCTCATCGGAACGGAGTTCCACGTCATCAAAATCACCGGTCTCATCAAAGGAGCCGATCCTGATCTGGCCGCACGTGAACGTGCGATCCACTACCGTGAAAAGCGGCTGGGTCGGCGGTACGGTTTCGTCGCTCCTCGTACAGTGGCTAATTGCGACCTTTGGCTGGCGTCGCCCTTTTGAAGCGCTCGGCGCGGTGTATCTTATTCGAACGAATGAAGTGGAAAAGAAATCGCGCTAGCTCCACGGTCGGGCCGATGGTGCTTGGATCCCAGTAAAGAACTTTCGCCCGGACAAATGAAAGAAATCAATCGAGCCCGTCGGATTTATCCGAAGCGCACTGATGATGCCTTTCTGGCCGAGCCGCCTGCCCGTCGGCTCAGTTGAGACGGTGGCTCAGTACATCACGGTGAACACGTGCCCGTCGAGCTCCGCTTCGTCTTTTTCTGTCGACGAGCAGCGAATTGTGATCGGCCGGCCGCTCGCAAAGTCCTTGTGCTTGATTTCGCCCACGCCCCATGAGAGCCCGCTCCATATCTGCTTGTCATAGTCGATCTCGACCGGTAGTGGCTTGCCCTTCTGCTCGGCGGAGATTGTCAAGACCTTACCCATGGATGTGCCGTTCGGCGGTCCGCCCGGCCAGCTTCGCCGGATGCGCCCGTCGGCTCCGCGCTGTTGGAAGATGATGCGCACACCGCCCTCCGCCGGTGCCATCACGGAAGTCTCAATGGTGTTGTGTCCAGCCGATACAGACGGCGCCGCGATGGCCGCAAGGGAGCGCGGAATCACGACGTCCTCCTGCACACCCAGGTCAAATTCGGACGCCGCGTATCTGCCGAAGCCAACGGCAGCCATCTGCCCTGGCCCGAGCTTGACTATGTTTCCGATGAGAATCGGCACGTAGCCGGCATCGCGGAAGATTACCCGGCCGCCGCGCAGGGACTCCTGGGTTCTGGTGAGCAGCGGGAACTCAATTTCCTCGAACGACTGTGCGGGATTCACGACCGTGTAAACGGCTCCGCTCGCGTCGAGCGAGCCGAAACCGTAAGGCTGGCTTTCGCCAGGAATCCCGCCAAAGGTCTTCGTCCGGCCCCGCGCCTTGAAGGACTGGTAGATCTTTTCCACGCGCCCAAACCAGCGCGCGTCTTCATCACTCAAGAATTCCAGATTGCCGTGGATCGTGTTGATCCAGCCGCCGCGCGACGCCATGAGCAGCAGCATTCCCTTCCACGCGTGCGTCTTGCGGTAGTAGATGGTCCCGGTATTTCCGATCATGACGCTGGTGGGGTCAATGCGCTCCAGCGGCACGCCACTCTGTTCGTAGCGCCGGACCATATGGTCGCTGTAAATGTCGAGCGACCGCCAAAAATTCATTTCCGGCACATCGCCCGGGCGCGGATCGCCGCAATAAATTGAGTCGAACACCTCGAGCCAGCGCAGGTCGACGGGATGCTCGAAAGGAAACGGGCCTGCCGTCGACTCAAAGTCGCCGCCGAAACCGTTGAACGCGATGAGGGCCGCATCGGGGTTCTTCTGACGAAACTTCTTCAGCGCCTCGCGAAAGACGGTTTCATTTGTTGTCTCGATTTCCTTCGGTGTCTTGGTCTTCGCAGCGCTTGGAGTGGCTGCGCTAAAGTCGGCGAAGTCAAACTCAAACATTCGCATGCCACGGTCATACCAGTACTGAAGGGTGTTCATGAAGTCGGGCAGAAATCCTCCCTCGGAGAGCGACATCGATCCACCCTTGGCAGTCAGCGAGTCTCGCCACTGCGGCGCCGGGTTGATTTTCACCAAGGCATTGGTGCCAAACCACAGTCCGGGAAGAATTCCGCTGGCGCGGCATTTCGCAATCCAGCGATCCGGGCCGTCGGGCCAGCTCGGTTTGCGCCAGGCCCGGTATGCGCCGTCAGGGTCAAACCAGAACGCGTCCATCATGTAATAGTCGAAGTGGACGCCGAACTTGCGGAGCCGCCGGATCTGCTCGAACTCGCGCATGGCCAGCGCCTCGGTAAGCGGAATGTTGTCCGACAGCTCGTCGTAGCTCGACCAGTCGTTGTAGACCCAGATGGGATCGTGCCGAATGGACCCTCCCAGCTTGCCGGGATCCCAATCCGGCGACCCGGGTGTGAATGGATGCGGCTCGCCAGTCTTGCGTGCGGTCTGTGAAAGCGCCTGGCCCGCGCAAACGCCAAAGAGAATTAGCACGAGGACAAGCCGGAATGTGAGACGACGCACGGTGCTCCTCCTCGGAGATCGGTTATCATATACCTGTTAGTTCTGACTGAACACTGAGCTCGGCACGCAGCGCAGATTCGAGAACTGCTGGCAACCATGTGCAATTCTTTATCGTAAAGTGGAAAACCAGTTCCTTTTTGTGCCTTGTTTGGATTCCGTGCATTGGATGTTAGGACTTTCGTTTCAATCGGTTAGAAGTGAATGGCGCGCGGCACGGAAATTGCTGTGACGTAACGTTGGGATTTTGGCGGCCGTGTCGGCGTGTGGCCAGTAGGTCCGCTGCTCCTGGAGGAGAGTACCTTACAGTCCGGTGCACGTGGCCGGCGGCACTGGAAAGGAACAACGAATCGGATGGGAAACAAAACTACGTCAAGAATTCTGCGCACCATTGTCCTGTTGGTCGCCGCTTCACTGTTTTCACCTTGGGCTGCCTTCGGGAACAGCGTGCAACCGTGTCAGACCACGACTCTGAACAACATTCTTGGAACGGTTTGTGCAATCGGAAGTGTGGAGTTTAATTTTGGCTCCTATTTCCAAGGCATCAGCAGCAACAACCAGTGGGGATCGCTCACGTCAGATCAAATCTTGTTTACGCCACAGGTCAGCAACGGCGTGATGGAGTTCACGTTGACTCCCGAAGGCGGCGCGATGTTCGCCGCAGCACCTATCGACACCACCCTGGAGTCCACGCAGTTGACGGACTTTTACTTCAATGTGGATCCTCTCTATGGAACGACGCTTTACAGCATGAGTGCGTCAATCTCGGGCGCCGAACTGGCGGGATTCGTGACCTCGAATGCGGAGAGCCGCCAGTACTATCCCTCTGATAGTCAATCCACCAGCAAACTCGCCTTGGCGTGGGAAGCCACGCGCCCGGATGGCAGCCAGTTTGTGATCAATCCCGCCACAGTGTCTCTCTCCCCCTATGGCGGGCAGGCTAGCGGACCGTCGAGCTTTGCGGCGCTTTATCTTCAGACATGCAGCGGCGACTTCCAAGGATCCTGTAACCCTGCCAGCGTTTCGTGGAGTTCTGCAACCGTCAGCTTCAACACGCCAGAACCTGGGTCGCTCATTCTGGTAGGGAGCGGTTTGATTGGGTTGGCCAGAATGTTCCGACGGCGGAGAATCAATGGCTAGGGGTGAGTGGCAAGTTCCGAGAATTCTTCTCTGACGGCTCGCCACTTCCCGCTAGTCCCCATTTCTCACTCCCAAGCTCATTATTATTGTCACCCATTTTCGTTCTGGTGTCGTATACTAGTTGCATTCGGAGACAGTGGAGGAGGGCGGTTTTCGGCGGCTGGTTTTCCCTGTTCGGCGAGGACCTCACCGGACGGTTTTCGCGCTGAATCAAATCCAGAACTGGCGGCCAAGCAGTGGTTAGTGGCCCGTGACGAGCGGCAAGTTCGGGGAAATCTTTGCTCAGCACTCACCACCAGCGACTGGTTTGTTTACTATGGCGGAAAAATCACAATTCGATTGGACAAGCACCTCGCTCAAGTTTGTGAAGGTGGCCCGGTGGGCGCTCATCATCGCCCTCTTCTGCCTGGCCTCGATGTTTGCGCTGGACTTCTTGCTGAATTCTCCGCTTATCAATCCAGTAGCGCTCGGACAATTTGCTCGCACCATCAGCGCCGCAACCGAGCCCGTGGTGAACGGGCTGAAGACAGTAATCAAGCTTAACACCCTGCATCAGGGCTTTGACCTCATGCCATTGTGTGTTGCGGGCGCCATCTATTTGGTGATGATTTTCGCGAAGAACCGGAGTTTGCGGCTGGTCGGCTGGCTCGATACTCAGCGCCAGATTAAGCAGGTCCAAGTTGTAAGGCCAAAGACGCAATCGGCCGACGGGTTGTCGTTCTCTTCGACTTCGACCGACAAAGAGGGAAGAGGCTTGCTGGGCCGCATGGGCATCAAGAAGGAGGTTGAACGGGACAAGCTCCTGAGGGAGCTGGCCGACGTCAAGAAGCGTTTGGAAGAGACGAAGCAGCGGCTGGCGTTTTTGTCGGTTGATATCGTGGGGTCGACCCGAATCAAGGTGGGGCAGGACCCCTTGACTTCCGAACATCTCTTTCGGGAATACCGACTTCTGCTGGAAGGAATCTTCAAGAGGTTCCGCTACCGTACCGCCAGTTGGACTCCGGACGGCGTCATGGCCTGTTTCCCGCAGGTCGACCTGGCTCACGGGGCCGCCCGAGAATTATTGAAACGGTTGCCCGCCTTCAACAAAGACAAAAATCGTTTGAGTTTTCCGGTTCAGGTCCGTTGCGGCTTGAATGCGGGTGAAGTGCATTACGACGAGTCCACGCCGCTCGAACTCTTGACCAGCCGCGTGCTCGACATTACTGGGCACCTGCAAAAGGCCGCCCAGCCTGACACTATTCTGCTGACCGAGGAAATCTACCAGGAGCTTCGCGAGAAAAGCGGACTCAACCTTTGTCCCAATGATGTCGATGGTCATAAGGTATATCAGTGGAGCGCGGAAGCTCCTAAAGCTGCCACGCAGGCAGGGGGAATGGTTACGAATCTATGATTTCGACAGGGTTTGACGGATTAGACGCCATCTCAGGCGGTCTTCAGGAAAAGAAGAACTATCTCGCCTACGGGAATATCGGGACAGGCAAGACCACCTTCGCCCTTCAGTTTCTCTACCAGGGGCTGATCAGCGGCGAAAACGTGGCTTACATCACGCGCCGCTCCGCGCCCACTGTGTTCGAGCACGGTCACGCCTTTGGCATGGAGTTGGAGCCGTTCGCGCGGAACGATCAGCTTATCCTGTTCGAATATGTTTCCAAAGTGATCGAGAACGCGGCTCGCCTGAAAGACGACGAGCAGATCATTCGGGAATTTAGCGCGTTCCTGGCCGGACAAGAAATTCACCGGCTGGTCTTCGACCCCATCACCCCGCTTCTCACCAGCGCCTCGGTTTCCGCCGCCATCTTCCGGGCGCGCAGCTTGATTCAGGCCTTCAATGGACTGGGCGCCACCTGCCTTTACGTTTTTGACACGCCGGAAGGCGAAGAGTACCTGGGCAACTGCAAGGACTTTGTCGCCGGCGTGATGCGTTTCGAAGCCGCGGCATTTCAGTCGACGCAAGGGCACTTGGTTCTGGAGCGGTTTTCCGGCGCCAAGGGGCGTCCCGGCCAGATTCAGTTTGAAGTGACGCCCGGGATCGGACTGGTGGGAGTTGCGGCGCCGGCCACCCCAGGCGCGCCAGGAGAAACGGCCGGCGCACCACCCGCCCAGCGAAGAGTCTTGATCATTGAATCCGACGAGCAGCAACGCGAGTTCCTGCGCGCCCTGCTGGAGAAACAGTACGCGCTGACAGAGGCCGATGGAGCCGCGGATGGCCTCACTAAACTGGCGGCTGAAACGCCCGATCTCATCCTACTCGACCGAGAGATCAAAGGTCTCGACGGGCTCGAAATTTGCCGGAAGATCCGCAAAAACAAAATGAACGTGCCCATCGTGCTGCTGGCCGATCGCATTCGCCGCACCCGCGATCGCGTCGCGATGATGGAAGCGGGTGCGGATGAGTGCCTGGAACGGCCCGTCGATGGCCGAATCGTGAGGTTGAAGGTCCAAAACCTTCTGCGGCGCTACGACGGATCGAAGACGCGCGGGAACGGGGGCCTCGACGTCAGCGTCACGACAGTGCCGGAGCGAGACACCACAACCTCCACCACCAACCTGGCTTATTTTTACGACAGGGTGCGGTGGGAGATTACTAATTCAACTGAAAACGGCACCTCGTTCGGGGTGTTGTCTCTTCGCTCACCTGAAGTGGCTGCTGATCATCGAGAACTCTGCGATGTCGCGGCAACGCTGATCCGCGAGTACGATTTGGTCTTGGTCAATGAAAAAAGCGTCGGCGTCCTGCTGGCCGAGTCGGACCAAAAAGGCGTCACCGCCTTTCTCAACCGGTTGCATCAGCGTTGGAACCGAACCCCCGCACCGGCAATTGAATATCAGTGTTTCGCTCGTGGCACTGATTTTCTCCCCATCGCGAAGCGGATCGTTGAAGGCTCCGAACAGACAGGCGACCAGAAGGTGGAAAGGCTGTCGAGCGGTGCTTGATCGATCCACTCCTACACCAGTCAGCGTGCTTCCCTTTCTCGCGTCTGTTTTCATGGTTGGCGCGTTCGCCCTCGCGCTCTCCGCCGCCGGCCAGGCTCAAACACCGTCACCCGGAAGTCCGGATCGAACGCCGTCCGCCGGGAGTCCGGCGCCCTCCGACCGCGATCTGGTGGTGCGCGCCCTGGAATATTACCGGCGCGGAAACTGCAAAGACGCCGAAGAGATATTCGAGAAAATCCTTCTCCATCAACCCAAGGACATTGCCACCCGCAAGTTGCTGGCGAATTGCTACCTTCAGGAAAAGAAGTTGGACGAGGCCAGAATCCAATTCCAATTGGTTTTGGAGGCGGCGCCCCAGGACAGCGAGGCGTATCAGGGCTTGAAGGCGTCCATGGGGGAAATTCAAAAGCGAACGCTGGCGAAGCAGACCCTCGCCATTGAGAAGCGCGCTGTGACGGAGGAAGAATACCGCTCCGCCCACGAAATGGAAGATGCGCAAAAGCTCATCAAGGCGCACCGATTTGATGAGGCGGAGAAAATACTCGACGGCATCGTAAACCGTCATCCCGATTCGGCACCAGCGCGCCAACGCTTGGCCGAGATTTACTCCACCACCAAGCGCTTTGATAAGGCTGCGGAAATGTATCTGTCGATGGCCCAGCGTCCACAAGCCTCGGCCGAATTTCTGCTGCACGCTGCACAGAATTTCGAATGGGACAAAAACTATTCCAAAGCGGCCGAGTACTATCGCCTCTACCTGCAAAAGAACCCGAATAGCTCAGCCGCGCTGCTGGCCATGGCGCGAATCTTAATGCAGGCGGAGAACTACCTCGAGGCGCCTCGCTACTATCGACTCTACCTGCAAAAGAATCCGCAGGATATCGAGGCTCGCACGATTCTGGCCAACATGCTGATGTGGTCCGGACATTACAGCGAAGCGGCGCCGGAATTTGAGCGCGTCAAAACGGCCAAACCCAAAGACCTCCGCATTCGCCTCTCCTTGGCGCAGTGCTACCAACAAATGGAAATGAAAGAGAAGGCGCTCGATGCCTATCAAGAGGTGCTCACCCTCGACCCGGGCAACCCCGCCGCTTTGAAGGCGCGGGCCGAGTATCTCCGCTACTTCGACGAATTGCCGCGCCAACAGGCCTATGCCGCCCTGGCGCGGAACGACTTTGACGCTGCCGCCCGATACTTCATTCAATATTCGGAGAAGCATCCCGAAAACAGGGAGTTGTTGCTCCAGATCGCCCGTGTTTACTCCTGGGGCCGGCGTGATGCCGACGCGGGAAAATATTACGAAGCGTATCTCAAACGCGCCCCGCGAGACGCCGACATCATGCGAGAACTCGCGCGCTTGGAAATGGGGAACCAGAAGTATGCCGAGGCGAGAAAATATTACGAGAGCTTGACCCAGGGGCCCTTGGCGAGCCACGAAGATTACGAGGGTCTGCTTCACACTTACCTTTGGTCCGGCGACTTGGCGGGCGCGCAGCCCGTGGCAAGAAAGCTGGCCGCGCTCGAACCCAACAACGCCGACGCGCGCCAGGCCCTCTCCGACTTTGCGGAGCGAAACCGAATCGCGGCAGAGCAAAAGCGGCTCGCGGAGAGGACCCGGGCGGAGGAACTGGCTGCCGCACAACGCTATCCCGAAGCGATCGCCGCTTATCGCCATTACATGGCGGACTATGGCTCGGACCGGCAGACAGAGTTGTTGATTCCCCGCCTTTACAGTTGGGGAAAGGACTTCGGCGAGTCAACCAAAGCATACGAAACTTATCTCGCCAAGTATCCGGATGACACGCAAGCCAGGTTGGAGCTCGCCAACGTCGAAAACTGGGCCGGCCGTTACAGTTCCGCAGAAAGCGATTATCGCGCCGTCCTCCAGCGGAATCCCCGCGACGTGAACGCGCTGGTGGGCGTGGCGCAGGTGGTGGACTATCAGCAACGCGATCCGTTTGAGGTTCGCGATGATTATCTCAGTGTTTTGAAGACCGACCCGCGCAACTCCGTCGCCGGGAAGAGGCTCGACGAAATTCATTCGTTGGTCGCGCCGTCGCTCAGCTTCAGCCAGAACGATTTTGCCGATTCGGACGACGTTTTTCGCTCCCTCAACTCGGTGGAGATGACTTTTCCCTTCCCCGGCCGCATCAAGCTGACGCCTTTCTACAACTTCGGATATTTTCACCAGAATGTCGCCGACTTGCGGCTGCAAGGCTTCGGAAATGGCGGCGGAGGGCGTATTGAAATCAGTCGCCCGAACGGCGTGTCGTTCCTGGCAGAACTGGGCGGGGTCTACTGGTCCGAAGACGAAAGGCTGGGGACCGACCGGTTTGATACCACCCGCGAGAGCCTCTACGCGCGAGTGGACGGAAGTGTCCGTGTGGGGAGAAACAACACGCTGGGCTTCGACTACGTCCACAAAGACGCGGTCTATGACCTCACCACCGTGGAGGCACTGGCCGCGGGCATCATGGAAGACTCGCTGCTCGTCTCTTATCAGCGGCCAATAAGCGAGCGGGTTCGGTTCTGGACCAGCGGCGGATTGAGCCACTACACACCCGGAACCCTCACCAGTCAGTTCAGCAACACGCAGCCCCGGTTTTCCGCGCGCTTGGATTTTCAAGCCAAGCCCTGGATCACGCTCGGCTATTCCACGCGTATCTCCGGCTTCGCGTCCGCTTCGCCCATTTACTTTAGCCCGACGCTCTATCAAACGCACGGCCTCGCCTACTCGCTGAGCAAAACCATCGTCAGAAACCTTTTTGTCTCGGCGGACGGAGAATTCGATTACGGCAGGATCGGCACGCACCGCATGACGGTGCCGATTGGGCCTTCCGCTACCACCACCGGTGCTTCGGTGAACTCGTTCGAGCTAGCTGTGATTCCCCGCTTGAAATGGCGCCTCGGCCACGGCGTCACCCTTCAGGCGGGCTTGCGATTTTCCCAAGGTTCTGCGGGGAGTTCGCTCAAGGCGCCGGGGACGGTTTACCGGACGGGCGGGGCGGAGTTGAGCGTGGTGAAAGTGTTTTAGGAACCAGGATTTAGGATTCAGGATTTAGGATTTAGGAGGGACAAATCGCGCGGTGCCCTGCCCTAGATCCTAAATCCCAGATCCTAGATCCTTTTTTGAAGGATCGATCATGCGCCGTTTATTCATCGCCTTGTTCGCTCTGGCATTCGGGCTGCTTCCTGGCCGTGTGCGAGCCCAGAACGACATCATCAAGACCTTCGCTGGCGGCGGGCCGAGCAATCTACCAGCTGTCCCTGTCAATCCCAATCCTCCCCAGACCGCGGCAAACCTTAACCAGCCAACCTCGGTGGCGGTGGATGGTTCAGGAAACATCTATACTGCGTCGCCGGCGCAGCACCGCGTTTTCAAGGTGGATGCGACCGGGACGTTGACCGTGTTTGCCGGCAACGGCACGCCGGGGTCGGGCAATGAGTGCACTCAGGGCAACAGTCCCGATTGCACGCTGCCCATACACACCGCGCTTCATTCGCCTCAAGCCGTGGCGGTCGATTCGAGTGGAAACGTTTTCATCGCCGATTCGCAGAACAACGTCGTGCGCGTCGTGAACACGCAGTCGAGCGCCATCACTGTGGCAGGAGCGCAGGTTCAACCAGGCGCCATAGCGACCGTAGCGGGCAACGGCGGCTCTGGATTCAGCGGCGATGGCGGCCTCGCAACCGACGCCAAGCTAGCCCGGCCCTTCGGGTTGGCGATCGACTCTGCTGGGAACATCTTTATCGCCGACATCGACAACAATCGAGTCCGCGAGGTCGACAACGCGACCGGATACATCAAGACCGTGGCGGGCAACGGCGCGCTCGGCTTCAGTGGCGATGGCGGACCTGCCGTTGCCGCGAGCCTCAATCAGCCCATGAGCGTTGCGCTCGATAGTTCCAACCCTCCAACCCTGTACATTGGAGACGGCGGAAACCACAGAATTCGCAGGGTCGACCCGAATGGCGTCATCACGACCTTCGCCGGAAATGGAACATCAGGTGCGGGAGGGGACGGTGGCCCCGCAACCAGCGCAAGCCTGGGCGGACGACTGGGCCTAGCGTTCTATAGCCCCGCCAAACTGTTTATCGCCGATGCGGATAGCGGAAAAATTCGCGAGGTCTCGGCAGGCGTCATTAATACGGTGGCTGGAAATGGTTGTTTTGGGTACAGCCTGGAGACCAGCGATTGCAAGATGAACGCATCGGGCGGCGACGGCAATCCAGCCACTAGCGCCAGCCTTGACGGTCCGCTTGGAGCCGCTTTCGACGGAAGCGGGAATCTGTATATCGCCGATACCGGCAACCTTCGAGTGCGCGCTGTGAATAATCAAGGCGGCCCGATCACACTGGCCGGCGTCACGATTCAACCGGGCGACATAGAAACGCTGGCCGGCAACGGCTTGACTTTTGGTGGCGATGGTTCGCCTGCCGCCGATGCGAGCTTGAACTCGCCTCAAGGAGTGACTCGCGACAACGCCGGGAACCTCTTCATGTCTGACACGAACGATCAACTCATCCGCGCGGTGAACCAGCAGGCGAGCCAAATTACTTTGTTTGGTGTTCCGATCCAGCCGGGGAAAATAGCCACCGTGGCGGGCAATGGCTGCTTCGGCTACGCGCTGGGCGATTTTCCTAAATGCGATACCTCGGCGCCTGAGCCAATCGCGGCCACCAAGACGAGCTTGGGGAGCCCCACCAGCGTGGCGATGGACGGAGCCGGAAATCTGTACATCGCTGATACCAGCAACCAACGCGTACGGAAAGTGGATGCCGCAACGCAATTGATCACAACGCTTGCCGGTACCGGAACTGGGGGCTTTAACGGCGATGGACAACTGGCTTCAGCCGCGGAACTGAACTTCCCCTCGTCCGTCGCTTTTGACGGCTCCGGCAACCTTTTCATTGCCGATACCGACAATCAACGCGTCCGCGCCGTGAATCTGCAAACGGTCCCGGTTACTTTGTTTGGCGTTCTGATCCAGCCCGGAGACATCGCAACGGTGGCCGGCGACGGCACGGCTTCGAGCGATCCCACTACTGCCTGCGCCGAGACCGGCGCGGCAACCAGCGCGGAATTGAATTTCCCGGCGGGCATTGGCTTTGACGGTTCGGGCAACCTTTACATTGCCGACCGGGCCAATTATTGCGTTCGCAAAGTAGATTTGGGGGGGAACATCAGCACCGTGGCGGGCGATGGCACGCAAGGCTTCAGCGGTGATGGCGGCGCCGCGACCAGCGCGGAATTGAATTTGCCCGCTTCGGTCGCGGTCGATAGCACGGGGAATTTGTATATCGCCGATTTCGGCAATCAAGCCGTTCGCCGCGTGGACGCCTCGACCCAAGTTATCACTACCGTGGCCGGCAGCGGCGTTTTTGGTTTCAGCGGCGATAACGGGCCAGCCTATCTCGCCATGCTCGCCAATCCCAGCGGCGTTGCTTTGGATGGCTCCGGCAATCTCTTAATCGCTGACACTCTCAACGACCGCATCCGGCAAGTGGGGAAACCCGTCGTGGCGGCTCTCACTCTGTCCGCAACGAGCCTTTCGTTTGGAAATGAACTCGTGAACGTCGCGAGCCCTGAGCAAACTGTGACACTGACCAACAGCGGAAGCGACACGCTCACCATTTCGGGCATTACCGTGACCGGGGACTTCTCGCAGACCAACAATTGCGATGGCTCACTGGCAGCGGGGGCGAGCTGCTCCATCCAAGTTACATTCACTCCGACAGCGTTGGGTTCCCGCACTGGAACGCTTTCGGTCTCTGACACCACGCTGGGCAGCCCGCAAGCCGTTGCACTAAGTGGTACGGGCGTCCTGCCGACGGCGGCCATATCAACGATGAGCCTCATTTTCACCAGCCAACTCGTGGGCACATCCAGCAGCCCGCAAGCGGTGACTCTGCAAAATATGGGGACGGCGCCGCTGTCCATCAGTAGCATTGTGGCCAGCAGCGGTTTTAGCGAAACCGACAATTGCGGAACATCGCTCGCGCTTGGTGCGAGCTGCACGGTGAACGTAGTTTTCAGCCCCACGTCAACGGGCACGACCACGGGGACGCTCACCTTCATTGACAATGCGGCGGAAAGTCCGCAAACCGTCTATCTCACAGGGACCGGCATCGCTCCCGCCGTGGCCCTCGCGCCGACCAGCCTGAGCTTCGGCAACCAGGGCATCACCACAACCAGCGCGCCGCAGGGCGTAGCGCTGACCAGCACGGGAACGGCGTCCCTGTTGATCAGCAGCATCACTACAACGGGGGATTTTGCCGAGACCAATAATTGCGGAGCGAGCGTGCCGCCGCCCACGACTTGCACCATCAGCGTCACGTTCACGCCCACGGCGACGGGTGCGCGCTCCGGCACCCTGACCTTCACCGACAGCGCCGCGAACAGTCCGCAGACGGTCGCACTGACGGGCACAGGAATCGGTCCGGCCTTCAGCCTTTCCCAGACCAGCCTGACTTTTGGAATTTCTCAGGGGGTAGGCACAACCAGCGGCGTGTTGCCGATCGCATTGACGAGTACAAGCACAGCGCCACTCCTGATCAACAGCATCACAGCTGCCGGCGATTTCGCCGAGACCAACAACTGCGCCACGCCGCCGCAGACGACGACCACGTGCACGATTAGCGTTACGTTCTCGCCCACGGCGACGGGCGCCCGGTCGGGAACGCTCGCCATTCTCTCCAATGTCTCCGGCCCGGCTACGACGGTGGCGCTTTCCGGCACGGGCGTGCCTGGATACGCAATGACGGTGGATAGGACTTCCGCGACGGTGTTGAAGGGAACGGATTCGGCCGTGTTCAACGTCTCAGCCTCCTCGCAGTTCAATTTTTCGGGCACCATCAGCCTGAGCTGCGCAGGCAATCCAGCCCCGGCTTGCTCGTTCAATCCTGGAAACATCACAGCGGGACAGAACAGCGTGCTGACGGTCAGCGGACTGGGGCCGCTCCAGAGTGGTTCTCTCAACTTTACGGTGATCGGCACCAGCGGCTCCCAAAGCCCTTCTGTGGCCCTCACCATCTTCATCGCCGATTATTCGCTTAGCGCTTCTGCGACTGCGGCAACCGTGACGGCGGGCCAGACGGCCACCTACACGCTGAAGATTCAGCCGAGCGGGGGCTTCAACCAGCCGATTTCATTTAGTTGCTCGGGAGCGCCCTTGGCGGCCACCTGCTCGGTTTCCCCGGTCGCGGTCACTCCCGATGGGACAAACCCGGCATCGGCCACGGTTACGGTGACGACAACGGCGCTCTCTTCGGCGCAAGTGCCGGGACCATTCGCGACGCGTTGGCCGCGAGTGCCGGGCGGACTGCCATTGCTCTTATGGGTCATCACGCTCTCAGGGATTGCGGTCTATGTTGGACTCGGTCAGCGGCGCGTGCGATATCTTCTTGGGAGCTTGATTTTGGCCGTGGTCGGCTGGGCGGCCTGTGGTGGAGGAAGTCAGCTTCCGATTTTAAAAGGAACGCCATCCGGCAGTTACACGCTGACGGTAACGGGGGTTTCAGGGAGCTTGAGTCACAATATTGCGCTGACGCTTAACGTGAATTGAGGAAGGAAAAACGTCCTTTGTCATTGGTCATTTGTCCTTTGCGCTTTGTCCATTGGCCGCGATGGGTTGAGGGCGAGTCGCGCGAATGATAGGTGTTTCGGCGATGGGGTTGGGGACGAGCATGGGAAGCCGAGAAAAACGGAGCGATTACCTCTTGACAGGGCGGTTTACCTGTGCTATACGTTTTGAGTACGGTAGTTGGTCATCGGAACACGATTGGAGGTATTTGTGTGCCTACCCAAGCCGATGACCGAAATGCCTGCCCCGCTCAAAGATCGAGGTCCGAAAATCGAAGCCGGAGAGTGCAAACAGCCCGAGCACTTGCGCCTTGGAGCGGACCCGGAATACCTCAGGGCCCGACCCTTCGGGTGGCACAAATATGCGGCCAGTTTCCACGGCGCAGCGAATGATGATACGAGATGCACAACTGTACAGAGCGACATAAGTGTTTGCGCGCTCGATTGTAGCGACAGTCCCGCCCAGGCGGGACCGCCGGTCGGCTCATCGAGCGCCGCTACAGATTATGTCGACCAGTATAGTCCCATTGAAGTATCACGAAACGAAGCCCGAATGTCTTTTAGAATGAGAAGCATACATCTAGCGGCTACCGCCTCTACTCCCGATTTCGAATGGGCGGAAACCGGAAACTTGAAAACTCGTCCCCCGAATTCCCGCTTGGGCGGGAATGACCAGGGATCGAAACCGGTGGCGTTTACGAACGAAGCCGGAATGTGACTTAGAATGAGCAAGATAACACTCACGGATACTGCCTCTATTCCCGATTTCCAGTGGGCGGAAACCGGAAAGTTGAAAACCCGTCCTCTGGATTCCCGCTTGAGCGGGAATGACCAGGGATCGAAACCGGCGGCGTTTACGAACGAAGCCGGAATGTGGCTTAGAATGAGCAAGATAACACTCACGGATACTGCCTCTATTCCCGATTTGCACGAAGATCGAAATTGGAAAATGGAAAATAGAAACTGGAAGCTGGGAGTAGGAAATGGAAGGTGGTTCCCGGTTTCTAATTTCTAATTTCCAGTTTCCATTCTTGAGATTTGAGACTGAAAGGGATTCACAGGAATGCTAGCCCGGTTATATCGAATCTTCGTCACCGTCATGCTCTCGGCCGCGGGGCTGGGCGGCATCGTGTGGGTTTATTTCACATTCAAGTGGAATGCGCTTAGGCTGTCGGACCTCTACGTGTTTTTTTCCACCCGCATTCTTCTTGCGTTCTTAGGAATTGTGATTCTTCGCTACGCTGTTTTGATTTGGTTCGCTTACCTACAGCACATGGAGCACATGCAAGAGCCTCCCGAAACTGAGGAGTACCCGCTCGTCACGCTGATCGTGCCGGCGTATAACGAAGGCGTGGTGCTGGAGGCTGCGGTCGACGGATTGATGGCCATCGACTATCCGCGATTTGAAGTCTTGGTGGTGGACGACGGGTCGACCGACGACACGTATGCCGAAGCCCTGCGTCTGGCCGGAGTCTATGGCCCGTCGCGACTGCGCGTCATCACTCAACCCAACGGCGGCAAAGCCTCGGCGCTGAATACCGGCATTGCCAATGCGCGTGGAGAACTGATTCTCTGCATGGATGGAGATTCGAGGCTGGAGCCGCAAACTCTCAAGCAAGCGGTCAAACACTTCAGCGACCCCTCGGTGGGTGCTGTGGCCGGAGACGTCAAGGTGGTGAACCGCCTGAACCTGCTGACCAAACTGCAAGCCTTGGAATACATCGAGGGCCTGAGCCTGGTCCGCACCGCGCACGCTTTCTTCCGCCGGGTGATGGTGATCCCCGGCCCCATCGGCATTTTTCGCAAACAAGTCCTGGAAGAGGTGGGCGGATATTTCCAGGATACGTATGCGGAGGATTGCGAATTGACGCTCCGCATCCTGCTGGCCGGCTGGAAAGTGAAACACGAGAGCCGAGCCGTGGCCTGGACCGAGGCGCCGGAGAACCTTCAATCCTTTTTCAAACAGCGCTACCGCTGGTCGCGGGGCATCCTTCAGGCGGTCATTAAACACAAAGGTCAACTGCTGAAACCCTTCCCTAACTTCATCGATTGTTTTTTCATGTGGCTATTGGTTTTCGAAAGCATGGTCTGGCCTGGCATGGACGTTTTCGGAATCTTCTTCTTCATATTCGTGGCCTACGGCGTGGGACTCTCCACCATCATCATCCTGTGGTGGGCCCAACTGACGGTGCTCGATATCGTGGCGGCCGTTTTCTGCATTGCTTTGGAAAAAGAAGACCTTCGGCTGGCGATTCACGCGATTGCCTATCGGGCATTCTTCGTTCCCTATCTCGACGTCATCAAGTTTTTTGCTTCCCTCGACGAGCTTTTCGGCGTCAAGATGGGATGGGGGAAGCTGGAAAGATTCGGAAGGATCTGATTTGCAGGACGGTTGCAGAGTGCAAAGTATTTCAAATGGAAAATGGATCATGGGAAATGGTAAATGGCCAAAACCAGCGGCAAACGGTGGGTAAGGGAAGTTTTTTTCCTGTGGCCACTTGCTCCCACCCGGCGGGACCACTCGCCACTCTTTCCATTTACCATTTCCCATTTCCCATGACCCATTTACCATTCTTCTAGGGAGGATGTTCGATGGAACTGATTCCGTTACTCTCCACCGTGATTCTGGTGGCGACGATTGTGACGATCGTCTTTGCGGTATTCTCGTATCTTGCGTATCGCGCCAGGGAGAAAAAGGTGCCGCGCGTGGCGACGGGCTCGTCGGACAAGCAAACGCTGCTGGACCCTCAGTTCTTCAAGCGTTATATGCCGCCTAAATGACCATGCCCACGCCCGCCTACACTCCGGCCTACAAGTTTCCCAAGAAGGCGTATGGCTTCTATCTCATCGCCACAGTGTTCATGGCCATCTGCCTTGAAGGGATAATTTACCTGACGCTCTTGGGAAACACCCTCGGGCCATTCTCTTTCTTTCACCAGGAGAAGCCACTGGATCCGGCGATGGCTCGCGAGACGCGGGTGGCCGTCTTGCTCAGCCGGTCTTCCGGGCAGCTCCACTCCGAAAATGTGGAAGGGTTTGCCAACATCGAGCGGCAATGGGAGCTCGTGCTTAACCGGGAGGGAATACCCTTCCGGAGAATCACGGATCGAGACCTGGGCCAGGGACTGGGCGATGCGAACGCGCTCATTTTGCCGGAGTCGACATGCCTGGATGAGGCGCAGCGAAAAACCATCACCGATTTCCTTGCCGACGGGAAGGGCGTGATTGCCTCCGGCCCGGTTGGGGCGCGTGACGGCAATTGCGAATGGAAGGGATGGGACTTCCTGGCCGGCCTGACCGGCGCGCGTGGCGCATCGACTGTGACTCCGCCCACTTCCATCGATGTGGGCTTCCGCGGCCAATCATTTTTCTCACAGAAGATTCCCGCCGGGCTCAAGCTGGAAATCCCCAGCCAGGAACTCACGCTGCTGGATACTCCGGCGCCGGACGCCTTCCTGAGCGATTGGATGCTTCGGCCTACGGAAGGGAGACCGATCTCCGCGGTCACGCTCGCGCTCCACCACAAAGTGGGGATGGGGCGCGTCGTGTGGCTGGGCTTCAGCAATACACTCCCGGTCGAGCGTCTTACCGATCAGGCGCTGATCGATGGCTATCTGGTTGCCGCAGTTCAATGGGCGGCAAAACAACCGCTGGCCATTCTGGGAAATTGGCCAAAGCAGAATAACTCGGCCGCCCTCATCGCCGTCGAAAATGAGAATGACTTTGCCAACTCCGAGGACGTTCTCGGTTTGCTTAAAGCCGAGGGGCTTCCCGCGATCTTCTTTTGCGCTTCGGCCGACGCCAAGAAGTACCCGCAGGTGGTGAAGGATTTCGAAACCATGGGAGAAGTCGCTTCCCTGGGCGACACGGAAGAACCGCTGGCGGGCCAACTGCTCCGCATCCAAGCCGAGCGCTTGCACTCCGCCAAGGCGGACTTGGAGAAAATCTCGCGCGGCAAGGTGGTGGGCTTTGCTTCGCCTCAAGGGATCTCGGACGATGCCACCGTCGTGGCGCTCAACGATTCAGGATATCGATATGACCTGAACGAAATGGCGGCGGCCAGCGCCGTTCCTCAGATTGTCGACTTCACGAGCTCGGTCTTTTTCCCGTTCCAGAAAGCGGAGGTCTCGAAAATCTTTCGCACTTCGCCGGATGATTTCGCGGTCCTCGCCAACTACCGAGGGCCCGAGCCGCCAGGACCGCCGCTGGCTGAGGCTTTCCTGTCCGATTTTCGAAGACTGGACTACCTGGGCGGGATCTATACGTTCTATATTCACAATTACATCTTGGGAAGGCCGGAATACCGCGGCGTGCTGAAGACCGTACTGGACACCATCCGCGCCCGGCCTGTGTGGATCACCACCGGAGGCGATTTGGTGAATTGGTGGTCGGCGCGCGCCAAGCTTGAAGTGCAGACTTCCAAGCTGAGCATCCATCGCGTCCGCATTGACGTGGCGAACAAAGGCCAGACCGACGTGGAAAACGCCAACGTCTACCTCTATTTGCCTTATCGCCCCAAAAAGATCCAAATCAGTGCTGTGGTCTTTCGGCTGCGGCCACCCAAGTTTCAGATGCTCGACCACGACGACATCCTTCAGGTCGATTTCCCAAAACTGAGCGCGCAGACCAACTATACCTACGTGGTGCGAATGGATGAGTAAGAGCGTGACCCAGCGATGCCTTCACCTGGCCCACGGCCGGCGGGCGGGCACCTTGCTCGTGAGCTTGCCGGCTGCGCTTCTGATCACCGCTTTAGCCGTGTTCGGCCGCGGACCTCGGCTGGTGACACAATATTACCTGGTGAATGACCCGTCCTCCGTTCAATCGTTTGAGGCGAACCACGCCCGCATCAGCATCCTCTCCCCGCAGTGGTTCAGCGTTGATGAAAAGGGAAACGTCGATTCCAGCGTGGATTCCACCGTGGTGGAATCAGCGGCAGGAAAGGGCGTGCCGCTCATGCCGCTGGTGGTGAACCAGAAATTTCTTCCCGCCGCCGCGCATGCCGTGCTGGGTGATGCTTCCCTGCAGTCGCGGGTCATCGAGCGGCTCGTGGAGCTTGCCGGCGGCAATCATTTCTTCGGCTTGCAGCTTGATTTCGAAAACATCCCGGCGGAAGACCGCGATCGCTACTCCGAATTTGTCCATCGAGCGGCCGGCGAGTTTCGGCGAAGCCATCTGAAATTGAGCGTCGCTGTGCCCCCGCCCCTTGCGCCCCCGCCGGCGGCAAGTGCCTCGGCGCCTCCGACGTCTTCGGGATGGATCACCAACGGGCACTCTCTGGCCTTTGACTATCACAGTATTGCAAACGATGCGTATTTCATTTCACTGATGACCTACGATGAATATGCGTCGCCGGAACAGCCGGGGCCTGTGGCCGGCCGGCCGTGGGTCGAAGCCTGTCTCCGTAAGGCGCTCGAGTCCGTGCCCGCCAAGAAACTCCTGCTCGGCATACCGCTGTATTATCGAGAGTGGGCCGGGAAATCAGTGAACGAGGGTTCCATCCCCGACGCCCGGGTTCTGGCCGAGAAATGGAAAGCGAATATTGTTTCCGACCCCGAGCAGCACGAAGCGACCTTCACGTTTTCAGACCCTCAGCAACAGCACGTGGTTTGGCTGGAGGATGATCAAAGCCTTCGCGAGAGGCTGGACCTGGCGGACCAATTTCGCCTGGCGGGAATTTCCGTATGGCGGCTGGGGTTTGAAGATCCGGCCGCGTGGGAGAAGTCGCTTCGGATCGCGATCAAGAAAATTCACTGAGCGCCATCGCCCTGTGTTACCGCATCCAGGTGAGTTCGACCTGCGTCGTCGTTCCCGGAGAAAGTCTTCCCCATCTCACCGTCAGGCGGCCGTCGATGTTTTCCGGGGCGACCTCCGCCGTTGCTTGCGTTGTTCCCGCCGCCGCAATTCGCGCGTGCAAGAATTCAGCGGGCGGATAAACACTGAGGGTGACGTTATCCAAAGGTTTCGTGCCGCCATACTTGATGCTCAGCCGGATTCCGTTCGTCGTCCGGCTGGAAATGCTCACCGCGAGGTGGCTTCGCATTTCCCACCAGTCAGCCACCTGCTCGGCCGTCGCGATCCAAGTCGCGCTCCGATGGAACTGATCGATCAACGTGGCGAGGCTGCCCACGAACTCAGGGGAACTGAATCCCTGACTATGGAAATTAAAAATGTAGAGGCCGCCGAGTCTATGAATGATTTCAAAATCGGCCAGCGCCCTCTGGGTAATCCAGGAAGGATCCAAGCCGACCATTCCGAGCGGCGAGTAGTGAAGATCGTCTTCGGTAGTTCGGGTCAAGGTCACCACGTCCGCGTCGCGATGAAACCATCCCAACGATTGCGACAGCGTGTGGATTTCCGGCAAGACCGAATCGATCCGGGCGCCGCCTTCCGAACTTGTCAGCAGGTATTTGATGTGGGTTGCAGCCAGCGCCCGGAGGGTGTCGTCTCCAAACACGTCGGAGGGAGGATGGAAGCCGTTGGTGCTGGCCCCGGCAGCGCGCCAAAGCCTCCACTTCGAAGACTCGATGCGAACCGCTTGGGCCAAAGCTCCCTCGGAGACAAAGCGCGCTTCGGCATCTCCATGCGATGCGACTTCTCCGGCGCTGAGGAGTTGGCGAACCAGCCCAGGGTTTCCTTTGGCGAGGCTTGAAACACAGAAGAATGTTCCCTGTTCCTGAGCCTTGCGAAGCGCGCTGGCCGCGTATCCGGCATTGTCAGCATTCTCTTCGACGTCGCAAGCAAAGATCGAGGCGGCCGAATAAGCGGACGGCCATCGATCCACCGCGCAAAGAGGCTGCTGGCCGGTCCATACGAGCGCGTTCGTGAGCACTTGATCGAGAATGTCCTTGTTGTTTCCACCCGCCACCGCGGTGTTCTCTTGGAACCCGAGCCACACCAGGCGGCCCCGCCCGATGGTGTTGTGAATCAGAGCGCCCTGGAAATCAACCGGGTTGTTCGCGTCCACGGGAGAGAGGCGGGAGTCGCTCCAGTAAGCGTCCACGCCGAAGCTCTTGGCCTCCAGCCGGTCGGGCGAGTCAACTTGAATGCGAAATCCTCCGGGAGCGCCTGCCGTCGTGGGTTTTCGAGTTACGAAGCTGACGTACCAAGGAGGCGGCCGCTCAGTGAATTCAAATTTGTCGGCGCCCGTGAGTTCTTGCAGAAAATCCAAACCCAGCCACTTTCCTGATTGGTCGCGGGAGCCCGTCGCCCACGTCGAGATCACTCCGCCTCCATTCGTCAAGAACGCTCGCACGCCGGCTCTTTCCTTCTCACTCAGACATATCGCGGCAGACATGACGAGAATCTGAAACCCCTGAAGACCCGCCTCGAGTTTGGCATCAGCGATCACTTCGACTGGCATCTGAAGTCGCTGAAGAAGTTCCCGCCAGTACTCGACGTGCGCATCGTAGGTCTTGGTGGAATGAAAGAACCGTGATGAGTATTCGCTGTTCAGGATGGCGGCGCGACATTGGACGAAAGGTGGCGCGACGACTGCAACCTCAGGCCGATGGGTGGTGATGGAGGTGCTTCCCAGCCAGCCGATTTCAAATGCTCCAAAGCAAGCGGCTCCGGCGACAAGGAAAACAAAGCCGCCGACAACCTTCCAGCCTCTTCCTCTGAGATAACGCATCATTCCTTGCGTGACAGTTTATCATTGACCATGCCTCGAAATCCTTTCCACTTTCTCGAGAACTCATCGTCAATCGGGCGCCGCGCCCTGGTGGCCAGCACTTTGGGCTGGATGCTGGATGGCATGGACGTCACGCTTTACTCGATGGTTCTTCCGCGGCTGATGCACGAGTTTCAACTCTCCACCTCTCAGGCGGGATTCCTGGCCTCGGTCACTCTGATTGCCTCAGCGGCGGGCGGCATTCTCTTCGGAGTCCTGGCGGACCGCTTCGGCCGCCGCTGCGCATTGATGACGAGCATCGCCGTGTACTCCGTCTTCACCGCCGCTTGCGGGTTATCCCACAGCGTAACGGAGTTGGCGATTTACCGCGCCCTACTTGGGCTGGGCATGGGAGGCGAATGGGCGACCGGCGCCGCGCTGGTGGCGGAGACTTGGAAAGCCGAGGACCGCGGAAAGGCATTGGGCCTCATGCAGAGCGGCTTTGCCGTCGGTTATGCCCTCGCAGCGATTATCGCTGCCGTGGTCCTGCCGCGATGGGGATGGCGCAATGTGTTTTTCGTTGGCTTGCTGCCGGCCTTCCTCACTCTGTGGATCGGTCGCGGAGTGCAGGAATCGCCCATGTGGTTGCAGCAACACGCTGGGGTTCGGAGTTCGGATTTCGGGGTTCGCCGGTTCGGGGTTCGGGTTTCGGGATTAGGGATTCGCAAAGACAGAGTACCAGATTCGAACTGGGGGCCGCTTCGCCCACAAACGGAGGCCCGAACCCTGAATCTGGAACCCCGAATCCCGTTCGGCGGCTACGCTAAGGCCATTGTTGTAACTCTGCTGATGAACAGCGCCGCCCTGTTTGCCTGGTGGGGATTGTTCACGTGGATTCCCAGTTATCTTGCCCTGCCCGCAGCCAAGGGAGGTCACGGCATGACGGTGATGGCGTCCTCGGCGTGGATTGTGGCCATGCAAGCGGGCATGTGGCTCGGCTACGTCAGCTTCGGCTTTGCGAGTGATATTTTGGGCCGGAAGAAAACCTACGTCGGCTATCTTTTTGTCGCCACGGCGCTAGTCCCTTTGTACGCGCAGGCGCGCGATCCGCGGCTGCTGCTGCTTCTTGGGCCGCTGCTGGCGTTCTTCGGCACCGGACATTTCACCGGCTTCGGCATCATTACCGCTGAAATCTTTCCAACGTCGATACGCGCTTCCGCCATGGGCCTGACCTACAATTTCGGGCGCGCGCTCAGCGCCGCCGCGCCCTGGGCCATCGGCGCCGTGGCTCTCCGCAGCGGTCTGGGCCCGGCGTTCTGGCTGAGCGGACTGGCGTTCTTGCTCGCTGCCACGCTTGCCTTGGCGCTGCCGGAAACGCGAGGACGCGGACTACAGTAGGCAGAAGGCAGTAGGCAGCAAGCAGCGGACGGCTGGACACAGGACTTGGCCACCTCTAGGCTTTCAGGGATGGCCATGGTAATTTCGGTAGAGAACTTCGGGCCATACAGAATCGCCTTCGCCATCGGCGCGATTTTCGATTGGGGATTTACCGAAGCCGCGCCGGTCGCCGTTTGCGTTATACTGTAGATTGCTCGCAATCTGCCTGCTGCATACTGCCGACTGCCTACTCTCAGTCAGGATCCGGCTCAGCCGAATTAAGGAGTGCCGCTATTGAATTCGTCGATTCGCAACGTAGCCATCATCGCGCACGTCGATCACGGCAAGACGACGCTGGTGGATGCCATGCTCCGGCAGAGCGGCATTTTTCGGCAGGGCGAACCCGTGGTGGAGCGGGTGATGGACTCGAACGAGCTCGAGCGCGAGCGCGGCATCACGATTCTCTCCAAGAACACCGCCATTACTTACCACGGTACGCGAATCAATATCGTGGACACGCCCGGCCACAGTGACTTCGGCGGCGAGGTGGAGCGCGCCCTGAAGCTGGTGGACGGCGTGCTGCTGCTGGTGGACGCGAGCGAGGGTCCGTTGCCGCAGACACGCTACGTGCTGCGCAAGGCGCTGGAAGCCAAGCTGCCGCCCATCGTGGTGATCAACAAGATCGACCGCAATGATGCGCGGCCACAGGAAGTGGTGAATGAAGTCTACGACCTGTTCATCGATCTGGACGCGACTGAGGAGCAACTCGACTTTCCCATTCTGTACTGCATATCCAAAAACGGCATTGCCCGCCCATCGCTCGACGCCCCGTCCGAAAACCTCCAGCCGCTTTTCGAGGCCATTCTCAAGACCATTCCGCCGCCCGCGGGAGAACCGGGCGGAACGCTTCAGCTCCTGGTGGCCAACCTCGATTACAGCGAATACCACGGCCGGCTGGCGCTGGGCCGAATTTTTTCCGGTACGCTGCATCGCGGCGACGAAGTGGCCGTGGCCAAACTCGACGGCAGTATTCAGCGGACCCGCATCACCAAGCTCTACGGCTTCGAGGGCCTGGAGCGAACAGATCTCGAAACCGCAGAGGTCGGAGACATCGTCGCCATTGCCGGCGTGGAAGGCATCACCATCGGCGAGACCGTGACCAGCACGGAGTCTCCCGCGCCGCTGCCGCATATCCCGGTGGATGAGCCCACCATCTCCATGGTCTTCACGGTGAACACCTCGCCCTTTTCGGGGCGCGAGGGCTCTTACGTCACCTCGCGGCACCTGCGCGAGCGCCTGGACAAAGAATTGCTCACCAATGTTTCCATCCGCGTCGAGGCGATGGAGAGTACGGACTCTTTCAAGGTGATGGGCCGCGGCGAGCTGCAGTTGGCCATTCTGATCGAGATGATGCGGCGCGAGGGTTACGAGCTGGCGGTGGGCAAACCGGAAATCATCACCCACACCGTCGACGGCCAGCTCCAGGAGCCCTCCGAACAGCTCATCATCGACGTGCCGCAGGAGTTTGTGGGCGTGTTGATGCAGGAAATCGGCATGCGCAAGGGCATCAATCACAAGATTGTGAGCCACAGCTCCGGGCAGTCCAGTAATACTCGAGGCAGCGGCGGCCATGCCGGCAGCGGGCGCGTGCGGCTGGAATTCTCGATTCCGTCGCGCGGCCTGATCGGGCTGCGCGGCGAAATCCTGAAGGCCACCCGCGGCACTGCAGTGATGAATACGCTCTTCGATGGCTATGTCGATTGGCAGGGCACGATCCCTGCGCGCCTCACCGGATCGCTCATCGCCGACCGTTCCGGCCGCACCACCGCCTATGCGCTGTGGAATCTTCAGGAGCGCGGCGAGCTATTCGTGCCGCCGGGCGTGGAGGTTTATGAAGGCATGGTGATTGGGCAGAACGCGCGCTGGGATGATATGGACGTGAACGTGGTCAAAGAAAAAAAGCTGACCAATATGCGCGCCTCGGTGGCCGACGAAGCCATTCGCCTCGTCCCCTTTCGCCCCTTGACGCTGGAAGAGGCCATCGAGTTTATCGCCGAGGATGAGTACGTCGAGGTCACGCCCAAATCCATCCGCTTACGCAAAAAGATCCTCGAGTACAACAAGAGGCCGAAAAAACACAAACACCAACTGGAGTAGCGGCAGCGGCGCGGTCCCGCCAAATGGCGGGGCTCATAGACAGCGGCTCTTGAAATCTATAGGCTTCCGGCGGAAGGTGGGGAGTGGCGGCCCGCATTTCCAGGTCTTCTCCCTCGAGCCTCCGGCGCTCGACTCGGATCGGCTGGCTTTTCTTGATGTTTTCGAATTGAGTCCTTTACGCTGTGCTATAATGTAAAGCGATGGCCGAAGCGACTCTTTCCACAAAGAACCAGATTGTGATCCCGCGTGAGGCTCGCGAGGCGTTGCGCGTAAGACCGGGTGACCGGATACTTGTGGTTGTACGCGGGGATCGAGTGATTGTCCTTCAAAAACCGAAGTCCCGCCACGCGGCGATTCGAGGCCTCGGCCGCGGCGCGTATCCCCCGGATCATGTCCAAAAGGAACGGCAGAGTTGGGAATAGACCGGCTGCGCAACTTTCTCCGGCGTCACCGTCGGATCGCCCTGGATACGAGCGTGTTCATTTATCAGTTAGAGGCGCACCCTCGATATCTGGCGTTAACCGATCCGATATTCTCGTGGCTCGAAGGCTCCGAGGGCCACGGCGTGACGTCAACCATTACCATGACGGAATTGCTCGTTCAGCCCTATCGTGACGCCAACGAACAAAGAGTAGATGAGTTTTACGCACTTCTGTCCACCTATCCCAATTTGGATTGGATTGCGCCAAACCTAGAGATCGCTGATATTGCGGGGCAGCTTCGTGCCCGTCATCGCTTGAGAACTCCAGATGCGCTGCAAGCCGCCACCGCCATCCACGCCGAGGCGACCGGGCTGATCACGAACGATTCCGTGTTCGAAAGGGTGGAAACCTTCGAGGCGTTAATCCTGGATAAAGTCCGGTAAGCGCTGTTCGGCCCTTCGCCCTACTCTATCGCAGCCACGGCCTTGGCGCGAGAGCGCAATTCCAAGTATGGGCACAGGTCCCCCATCATAGCGCGGAACTGATGGAAGTCGAGGGACTGGGCGCCGTCGCTCATAGCTTTTTCGGGGCAAGGATGGACCTCCACCAGCAAACCATCAGCGCCAATGGCGACTCCGGCGCGCGACAGCGCCGGCACCAAACTGCGCTTGCCGGTGGCGTGGCTGGGATCGAGGACGACGGGCAAGTGAGTGAGCTCGTTGAGCACCGGAATGCTCGAGATATCGCAGGTATTGCGCGTGGCCGTCTCAAAAGTCCGGATGCCGCGCTCGCACAGCACCAGGTTGGGATTCCCGTGCGCCGTGATGTATTCCGCCGACATCAGTAATTCGTTCAAAGTGGAACTCATGCCTCGTTTCAAAAGGACGGGGCGGCCGCACTTGCCGAGAGTTTTGAGCAGCGCGAAATTCTGCATGTTGCGCGCGCCCACTTGCATCACGTCGGCGTAATCCGCGACGAGGGAAACGTCCCGATCGCTCATCACTTCGGTGATGATTGAGAGACCGGTCGCCTCGCGCGCCTTGGCCAGCAGCTTCAAGCCTTCCACTTCCAGGCCCTGAAAATCATAAGGCGACGTGCGTGGCTTGAACGCGCCGCCGCGCAGAATCTTGGCGCCGGCCTCCACTACCGCTTCAGCGGTCTCCATGATTTGCTTTTCGCTTTCCACCGAGCACGGTCCGGCCATCACAATAAATTCGTCGCCGCCGATCACCGCGCCGTCGACCTTAATCTGCGTCCGCTCCTTCTTGAACTCTTTGCTCACAAACTTGTAGGGCGCGGAGATGCGCACCGCGCTTTCGACGCTGGGGATGGCCGCCAGCGATTCCAGGCACGGCGTCACATCGCCAATCCCCACCGCGCCGATCACCACGCGCTCTTCGCCCACGATGGTGTGCACCTTGAATCCGAACTCGCGAATCCGGTCGCAAACGTGCTCGATCTCTTCCTTGCTGGAGTGTGGTCGCATGGAAATAATCATCTTCGCCCCCAAAATAAAAAAGCCCACTTTCTCAAGTGGGCTGGCTCTTGATAACGAGTTTTGCTTCAGACCAGCGCCACCTCAGCCTTTTGGGGTAAAGCCCCAAAACGAGTACCTAAACGAGTTGGCGTAGGCGCTGGACATTCCAAAACTTCATTATACAACAAAATGCCGCGGGATGCCAGAGAAATCCATGGTTCTAGCCGGGATTATTCACGGAACCGTGTTGGACGCGATGCTCCGAAGCGGCTCTGCCGCCTGGCTATGCGGAAAGGCTTTGCCTTTCCGGAAGGCGCCCCTTTTCTTTCTCTCCATGCACCCCGCGCGGCTGAGCCTCGCGGAGTGCGCGCCTGTTCTCTAAGTCCGCGGCACTTGGGTGCGATCGGTGAGAAGAGCTTTATCGCGGCGCTCAAGACTGTGTTTCTACCAACGGAACTCCCGAGGCGCGTGCGGCCTTGCGCAAGTCATTGTCGAGCGTCGCTAAGGGCAAGCCCTCTCGAATCGCCAGTTCAAGGTACCCGGCATCGTAGATGGTGAGGTTATATTGCTCCGCCAGCTTGAAAACCTGATCGAAAACAGCATCGCTGCTTTCGGGATCGAGGCGGATGGGCAATGCGCGCAAATCCAATAAAAATCTGTTTGCTTTCTCCCGGCTGATGCGGCCCCGCCGAACCGCAATCAGGAGGGCGTTAGCTACCTCGGCGGGCCAGTGCACCGGCACGATAGCTTCATCGCCCGCCCTTAAGTTGGCGAGTAAAGCGTCCGTCCAGGGCATCGCCTCGTCCTCGAAACACCACGTCAAGGTTGCAGAGGCATCTGGCACCAAACGGGCCATTAGTATTTGTGCCCTTCGTGGGTCAGGTCCTTGATCTTGAGCCCGCCGAGCCTCACTCCTTTGCGCAATTCCAGAATGTCGGCGACGGCCTCAGCGGGAGTCTTAGTCGCGGGACCAGGATGGGAGGAAGTGGACTCTTTTTGCGCGAGGGTTTCCAAAGCCCGCTCGATGACCTCTTCGGGCGAGCGATAAGGCCCGCGCGCAAGCTGCTCTTGCAGCAACTCCTCACTGTGGGCCGTCAGGCGAATGGTACTCATGAGTAGAGTATACGCGAAGGGTCAGATTCCTCGCAATGAAAAGGCTTTCCGCGGTTGTGTCAAGCATTTGTCAGTTGAGCTCCGCGAGAATACAAGACTTCGAACCAAGTTGTTCCGCAGCGAGCGATCCAGAGGCGGAGCTTGAGGAGGCGGTGAGCGCCGCGTCGTGTCCAGCGCAT
>Ga0208038_1000231_pt1 | contig 54531 bp, 63 predicted proteins | sample June2015DPH_16_1_FD_184714 | JGI IMG/M metagenome (GOLD analysis project Ga0208038, IMG submission 184714) | Peatland microbial communities from SPRUCE experiment site at the Marcell Experimental Forest, Minnesota, USA - June2015DPH_16_100... | ecosystem: Environmental > Terrestrial > Soil >...
CGGTTTCGGGCGCGCCGTTAACCTCTATTGTCGATATGATTATTCCCTTAACACCATCGCGCGCTATCTGTGTTTGACTTGGACGGCAGCATGCCATTTTTAACCTTCTATGCCCTCGATGTTTATAACGCTCTTAACAATTCCTATGACGGATAGTCCTGCCGCGATCATGCCTTGCGACTTTTCCTTGAGTTGGAATAGCCAAAGCGTTAAGGAGAGCCTCCGTTTCTGCATACCCCTTTTTTCGCCCTTAAATAACTCTTTTGAATCACGCTAGTATTGCCTCTGAATAACACGGGATGGAGGCTGAAGGAGTTCTCACAGTTCCTTAAAAAAATACACCATATCCAGTCTCCTATAAATAATAAAGTCCCTTGCGGATCGCTGAACGCGGCGTGGCGCGTTTTTACCATGGCTTAGAATCTGAACCAGTCATGGAGGAAACATCTTTCCGATAGAGGTTGGGGGTCATCCGCGTGATTCCAAGATAAGGGGCAATCTTTAGCATATTGCACCTCAGATCTGATATTTCCATACACTCACAAAGCTATATAAGCGACTCCTAAAGCTTTTTACCGATCAGTTTGGCAATAATAGATGTAGAGTGGTTCCTTTGGCAAAATTTCATAAAAAAATCCGAGCTAAGCCAGATGATGTACGTGAAACCGGCGAGAGGGATGAGCTTTTGCCTGGACCCGAAGACTACGATCTGATTATTGTCGGGGCCGGGCCTTCCGGGCTTTTTTGCGCCATAAACTCCTTGCAGAATGGAAAAAAGATATTGATTATAGAGAGAAAGAATTCCCCGGGGCATAAGCTCCTGATATCAGGTTTTGGCCGCTGCAATATAACTCACGATGGAGATATTCAGGACTTTCTTGACCACTATGGAAATCACGGCAGGTTCCTGCGCCCGGCTCTTCTCGGCTTCACGAACCGCGATCTCATTTCCTTCTTCAAAGACCTGGGGCTGGGCATGGTCCAAGAAGGGGGAGGTAAGATATTCCCAGATACTATGCAGGCAAGAGATGTGCTGAATATCTTGACCCTGCAATGCCAAGAATTGGGGGTAGTTATCAAGTGCAACCATGCTGTCAGGTCCATAACCAGGAGGGGGGATGGTTTTTTTGTGGGCTGTGTTGGTGGCAGCTATCGCTCCAAGCTGTTGGTGATAGCCACAGGGGGATGCTCCTATCCAGCCACCGGATCGAGCGGAGACGGCTACAGGTTTGCCGGCATCCTTGGCCACAGCATATCTGAGATCGGTCCGGCTCTAACCCCAATTTTCATAAAGGGATATCCTTTCTCTGAGCTGGCTGGTCTCTCGTTTTCGGATATGAAGATCTCGCTCTATCGCCATGCAAAAATCAAAGAACATCGGGGCGATATTCTTTTCACCCACGATGGACTCTCGGGCCCAGGAATTTTGGACCTATCCAGATATATCAGAGCAGAAGACGTAATTAAGCTCTCTTTTGTGCCGGAGGACAGACGAGAGGCACTGGAGGAATGGCTCGTGGAGAGGGCACGACGTGATGGTGGAAGGAGCTTACGGTCTGTGCTGGCAAGTCTGCTTAACCTTGTGCCTCCTGGTGTGCCACTCCCTCCCCGTTTGACAAAGAGATTGCTGGAGATCTCGGGGATTGCCTCTGACCTGCAAACGGCTCAATTGACCCGAAAGATGCGAAATCGATTGATTGATAATCTGACAGGTCTACCTCTGGTCGTATCCGATGTTTGTGGCTTTAACCTGGCCATGTGCACCAGAGGTGGAGTGGAAACCGCTGAGGTCGATCCCAAAACCATGCAGTCCAGACTGGTCAAAGGACTATATCTGGTGGGCGAGGTTTTGGATGTGGACGGGGATACGGGGGGCTATAATCTGCAAGCGGCATTTTCCACGGGAATGCTGGCTGCTAGGAGCATCAAGAGCGATTTAGACAGAATTAGCGGCTAAAAAAGTGTTTCAGGTGGCGTAATACTTTTCTTGCGTAATACTAATAATCCGGTATGTCTGCAGAAACAGAAGCAGTAAAAACCGTTGCCGGACTCATGGCGCTGGCAGCACGGACCGCACCGAAAGCCGTAGGACTCGATTCAATCACTATTGAGATCGTCACGGGCAAAGACCCGGAGATGATCGCCGAGAAGATGATCCAAATCGCTGCCGAAACCTGCATGGACTTTTTTCGGATCAACGGTGAACAGGTCAAAGTCAGAGATGCAACGTTCCTCATCGGAGTAAGCGGGGAGAAGCCACTCGGACTGAACTGTGGTGGATGCGGGTACGTAAGCTGCAAGGATATGGAAATAGCCGGTGCAGCGGCAAAGGCCAATAAAACGGATTACAAAGGTCCGAACTGTGTGTTCAAGGTTACTGACCTTGGCATTGCTGTAGGGTCAGCGGTGAAAACGGCGAGCATCCATAACGTGGACAATCGTGTCATGTATACCGCCGGCGTTGCCGCAATGAAACTCGGGATGTTCAAAGGATGCAGTATGGTGTATGGGATTCCCCTGAAAGCCTCCGGGAAAAACATCTACTTTGCTGCTGCGATCGAGCATTAAACACGATCTCGCCCTCCCCCCTTTCTTAGGGCCTCAGAGTTCTGTTCAGGGCACCGAGCGCTAGAGCCGCGAGGAGCGTTACGGGAGTACCTAATCGTGCAGTAGTTTATGTACGAAGCTCTACATCTCGCCAGTATCGTATGTATGTGTCGTAGACGTCCTCGGGAAGTGGGTGCTTATAATGTTCCCAATCTGCCCCTGTCTTTCCATGAGCTAGTACATACTTACGGTTCGTGGCATCCCAGCTAACGTCTCCAAATCGTTCAGCGAACTTGCGGAAGTCACTGAGCCATAAATGTGCCTTCTTTGGATCACGCACCCGCGGGAGAGGGATTCTCTATCGTTCTAGCCACTTTTCAAACGAGTGGAACATAAAGAACGGCTTATCATCGTCTTTTTCGCCAAAATCGTGCGCTATAACCTCGCTAATTGCACCAACAACCGATGGATGCAGAGGCACGTAATGCTCGACTCTGTTCTTCTCCTGCTCGGCGAGAACGTGGAGTATGGGCTTCTCTTCGTTGAGTGCAGTTCTGAACTGCCCGACTGTCAAGCGTTGTATTGTGCTCGGCCGTAATCCTGTGTAAGCAGCAAGGAGCGCAAAAGCCCGGTAATTGCGTATCTTTGCAGGATCGAGAGACGCTGGCCAAAAGAGACACTTTCAATTAGGAGGATTATCATAGGACGTGCTGAGCATAAATAGGCAAAGATGAATCAGAACAGCATAGGGAGAATTGGGCACATGGTAGAGAAAGTGGTAATTATAGGAGGAGGCGCTGCTGGAATTGATGTTTTAGAGCTTTTGCTCAGAGGATGCAAAGATCCCGGGAAGATGGAGATAACGCTGCTCAAGAAGGAGGACGAAGGCTTCTTTTCCATGTGCGGTTTGCCTTTTGCATTGCAGGGTATGTATAGCACAATCTTGCTCAACTTATTTAAACCAGATTTTTATAGAGATAAGGGAATCGACTTTAGGACTTCGGTTGAAGTCACTGGCATCAATCTTAAAGAAAATCATGTGCTTCTTAGCTCTGGCGAGCGGCTATCTTATGATTTTTTAGTGATAGCTACGGGGAGTTTGCCCTTCATCCCGCCAATTAAGGGGGCAAATATAGAAGGCGTCTATACAATTGGCAGTAGCACGGATGGCAAACTCCTAGAGAAGGCCATAAATGAAGAAGAATTGGAAAACGCCCTAATCATTGGTGGCGGCTGGATCGGGCTGCAAACTGCGGTTGCTTTTTCGAAAAAGGGGATCACCACTAGAGTCGCAGAGAAGCTCCCCTACCTTCTCCCCTCCCTTCTTGACGGAGACATGGCATCGATTATTAAAAAATATCTGGATAGCGACATAATATTTCTCCTGGGAACGACCGCCGATGCTATAAAAGGAAGGCAGCATGTAGAGTCGGTGAAGGCAGGCGTAGATGAATTTCCTGCAGATATTGTTCTTATATCTGCTGGGATGCTTCCCAACGTTGATATATCCAGGAAAGCAGGTATAGAAATAGGAGAGAGCGGCGGAATTGTTACCGATCTGTCGCTCAGAGTCAAAAAAGGAAGCTCCCATTTGGAAAACGTATATGCGCTTGGCGATTGTGTTGAAGTGATAGATGCAGTGACATATCGCCCCCGCCTCAGCTTGCTGGCATCAACAGCGCTGATCCAGGCCAGAGTGGTAGCCCATAACATACTGGGTGAACCTTCATACTACGAACCCTGTTTGAGTCCATCGGTGGCCAATATATTGGGCCTGCAGGTGGGATCGGTAGGAGCGACAAGTGAGATAGCGGGTAAATACGGGATACCAATCAAGGTTGGCAAGTCTGTAAAACAAACGAAGGCCAGGTTCTTTCCGGGTGGAAAGGCCATTACGGCTAAACTAATCTTCGAAGCATCTAGTGACAAGCTAATAGGGGCGCAGATAATCTCTCAGGAATCCGTGGCGGAGCGCATAAATGAGCTTACCCTTGGAATTAAGGCTGGGATTACTGCTAAAGACATTTGGATGAGAGAGCGATGCTTTGATCCATCGCTTACCATGGTGGAAGATGTCATAGTTGATGCGGCAATTAATGCTGTACAAAGCTGACTTCGCGTTTCGCCATAAAAGAACAACGCCTTTTTAAGTCAATTCTAAGCTTAAATTGTTGCGCAAAAGGGCCACGCGACGGCAAAGCGCCAAGCCATTCGCATCTGATGAACTCTATCTTTGCCGACGCCTGGAATGTCCGTCAAGGATTGAGATGGATATCTTTTTTTCACGAGAGTTTAGATTAGTGTTCTCATCCAAGTTCCTTTTCTTAGAATTCAAGCGCTTTTGCGCATATCGCTTATTTCGATGTGTTAGTCGTGTGCAGCTAATCACAACGATTAAGTGTCAATCACGGCTTCATTCATCACTATGCTAGCCGCTGCAAATTACCAAGACGTGTGCACTGGTCGCTGTCAACACGAGCTGCACGAGATTCATCGCAGCAAAATCTCGCTTCACCGCGCAAAAGCGGATTACAGCTACCCAACAACACGACTGCCTTATACGTTCTCAAAACTTGCAGGACTGTCGACGCGCAGCTATCAAACGGTTCACAACGGGGTGCTTGCGTTTCTCGTTGTTGTCTCGCCGACTTCAAAAAGCAGTCCAGATAGACACGAAAACGCCTCTACAAGCGCTGAATCCTCCGTCTTCACACGGCGTCGATATAGATGATAAAAACTCTCTGGAACTCCTTACTGACTGGCGTATCACGGTAAATGGCATGATACTTCACGGTATGATCTATCCCGTGCCTTTCAGTATCCTAAGGTGTTTCAGACCCTCCACGATAATGTGATTCTCCAAGAAAAATGGGTCGCGATCAACATTTAAATGCTATGCAGGACGAAACTAGTGAGTCTGAGGATGCAGCTCGCTACGCAACAGTCCGTGGAAGCATAAAGCTATGATTCCAATCTCGTGCTGCTGGACAATCTGCGAGCAGTCGAGGAAGTGGGTGCGATGAAGGTAGATCTACACGGCGTCGAAGGAACGTTGTTAGCTCCGCTCTGGGGGCGAGCAAAATTCAGCCGTGAGTATCCTTCAGTCTTCAACGACGCGAAAGCGATCGAGCTTGTGGAACAAATTGATTATGACTTTTCAACTATCGATGAAGGCCTGCGTTTTGAAGGCACGCTCATGTTAGTTGCACGGGCAAAGCAGTTCGACGACAAAGCCCGCGCGTACATCGCGGAACACCCCACAGCATCGGTCATTAATCTCGGAGCGGGCCTTGACACCACGCTTTATCGTATCGACAACGGCTCTATTGGGTGGATCTTGATCTCCCCAACGTCATCGACGTCCGCAGCCAATTGCTCCCCGAACCTGACCGGACGACGTACCTTGCAAAATCGTTGTTCGACGCGAGTTGGTGTAGGGATGTCGAGCACCCGGAAAACGGGGAATTCATAATTTGTGGGGGCGTGTTAGACTGGTTTGACGATTCGCAGGTAAAGCAGTTTCTCTCATTGTTGGCAGACAACCTCTCGGGCGCGGAAGTTGTACTTAACGCGCAGTCGAGGTTAGGCAAACTCATCGCCAACTTCGGGTTGCGGCGAACAGGCGCGAAAAAAATGGCGACCAAATGGGCGATGAAAGACGCACGCACGATGACGAAGTGGGACGCGCGCATTGAAGTGCTTGATCAATTCTCTGCCCTTAAGAACATTCCGCGAGACCCCGCGTGGGGCACGCAAATTGACAGATGGATGAACTTCATTGATAAGAGAAGAATGTGGAACATCTTTCATTTGCGGGTTTAGGACTGTGAGCGTTAAACCCCATTTCAGATCGATATTAGCCCATTTTTTGACGATTTTCTTCGCCTGCGGCCTCCATTTCGAGGCTGACACATCCCTGTGCGATACGACTTTTAAAAGGTGGTGGCAGCATTTCTCTGGGTAGCTTGTATCGCTGTTTAAAGCGCGAACTTTCTGCCTCGTGTGTGCACATCTCGTGCCGCAACATCTCAATTATCTGGCGGAGAGGTGGCTCAGCAGCGTGCAACCAATATACTGTTCGAATGACTAAGTTAAAGAGGATATAAAAAATATCTGCAAAACTCGAATCCTGTGCGTCTGTTGAACCGGTCTTATCTGTAGATTAATACACCTGTTCTTTCGAGATGGCTCGCTTTATCTGGAATAGCCTTCGGCCTACTAATATCAACCAGATAATCAAAAAAATGGCAGATGCGAGGGCGATGATGAGGGTGAGGGTGAGCGCCGATGGCGCAACGATTATTCTGACGTAATCGGATAATGAGATTGCAAAAGCTAGAATTCCCACATATGCTGTTGCTTTGCTGAAGATATTGCTCCGCAGCATGACAGCTGAGACTAAAAGACCACCCACCGAAATTAAAAAGAACCCCATATTGAAACCACCAACAGCACGTTGGTTCGTATTAACAAGTATCGCCTGCCATGCTGCGAAAATTATGGTCTTCTGCGCCTCTGTTGTTGCAGCCGCGTATTGTCTGCTTAAGGAAAGCATGGAAAACGGATTATTCGTTGCGAGAAAGACAGTTATCCCCATAATAGCGAGGATCGTTGCAAGCACCATGTAACCCTCACTGACTCGTCTGAGGGCAAGGTAAATAGCGAGAAACATCGGGACCATAAGAACGTATGCAACAACTTCCAGCAGATAAGCATCGATTAATCCAATGAGATTATTGCTCTGAAATAGCGTTAAATAGCCCATCACAGTAGTTGGCAGCGGCCAAATAGTTAAGACGATTATCTCAATTGGAATTAATACAGCTGCAATAATAGCAGCCACTCCTCCAGTTTTGTAAAGATCTTTCCAATTTGAATCGACATTTTCTGCACTAAAATTATTCATACGGTACATACTCCCCTTATTGATAAATTACAGTCGCTATCGGAGAGAGCCTGTACCGGATTGTAAGTCGAATAGACCGATGCGTGGTCAGCGCCTAATCCTCGCGCGCTACGTTGGTACTGACGTACCGCTTCGACGGACCACATCGAAAGACGTGTCGTGCCCGAAGTAATTGCTGTTTGGAGAATGCTGAGATATCTATACACGGCAGTCGAGCACCGAGGAATCTCGCTGGTGGTTTACACGCTAGCAGTGCGAGTTAGCGCGCTAGCGCGGTATTGGAGCAATAGGAACCGGCGTATTGTTCATTCGTCCAGAAAAAATAAGGAAACGCGGCAAGCTAACTTATATGACTTTACTCCCTCAAGCCCGTAATATCACCGTTTTCCATCGCGTCGATCAATTGAAGTTCATCTGCAGTAGTTTGTAGTTCCTCTATGAGCGTTTCTATCCGGCGCGACGCGCGGAAGTCAGTGCGTTTCTGATGCGCTCCGATAACCTCGAGAAGCCTGTATTCGAATCTGTATGGCAGAAGTGAACGCGGCCCAGACCGTCTGGCGGTAGGGTCGTCTGCGGCTACTGTTGCGAGTTCTAATAGGTCATCCAACGCTGTGGAAGCCCTCTTTCGAATCCGGTTCCGCAGCACAAGCACGTAACGACTTCCATATATATCATCGAGTTTTCTGCGGACGTACTCGTCCTCCGTTGTGCGTAGACCTCGAACGCCGCCGGCATGTCGAAAATCGTCCCGAAAAGTCGCAAGGTCGTTTAGAAATTCGCGTTCACGTCGACTTAGCATGTGTATAACCATGATTGGTGAAAACTGAATGCTGCGCCGTTAGGCAAAAAATTTCGTTCAAGAAAGGACATTTTATACGCACGACCCGTTTTGAGCTCCGTGAGCTTATATAGAGAGAATCCTATGTCGGAAATAGGTTGCCTACTTCCTAGCCAAAATTTGTCATATGCATAATCATATTAAAAACTTGCGTAACGAGCAACGAAAAACACCGTCAATTCGTTGCAAAAACGGCAAACTGCAGGCGACTACGTTATTTGCGAGTGCCGTCATAAGCAATCATCGGCCGTTCGTCCTACCTGTTAACCAGTGCCTGTTGCAAAAAACTGGAGCGCGAAAAAAGAATTCATGAGGGTTCCGGTAACAGCAGAGAATGTCGTGAAGTGTCTCTGCTGCACAACTTGCTCGACGTTCCGGCTTACCCATTGCAGCGGGTGGGTTCATTGTGCAGCGGGCAAGAGCAAAAAGCCTCCTGAAATGCTGGGATGCGGCTGCCGGAAGTGCCCCGTCTACGTGCAGTACGCGCTGACGAGGGGCTACTATTGCATTCACGGCGCCGCCGAGTCGTGACCCAAAGGTCGAATTCTGTTTATAAATTGGTGCGACCTACAGGGGAAAAAAGAAGGGCTCATTAAAGCCCTGCGCGGTTAGCGATCGTATCGGCTCCCTGTTCGGCGGTCGTAAAAGGTAAGTCCTCAAGCTTGAGCAGCTTCCCCGCATCTCCTGCTGTCACCTCAACGGAGCCGGCAGAAGCTCATTCCACAAGCGTAGTCACGTCACCGGCGTCAATGCCAAGCTCTCGTGCTTTGAGCACTCTCCGCATGATCTTCCCGCTTCGCGTCTTGGGAAGGGCTTGCACGAAGACGATCTCTCCAACCACGGCAACCGGCCCTAACTCGTGTCGCACGTGTTTCTTAAGCTCCTCCATCAAGTGCGCATCACCGGTACGTCCTTCTTTCAGGATGAGGAACGCTTTGATGACCTCGTTTCGTATCGGGTCGGGTTTCCCGATGACCGCGGCCTCTGACACAGCGGCGTGGCTGACGAAGGCAGATTCGACCTCGCTCGTTCCGACCCGATGACCAGCGATCTTGAGCACGTCATCGGCCCTCCCTTGAATCCAGAGGTACCCGTCTTGGTCCTTTCGCGCAATATCCCCTGGGCAGTACACGCCACCGGGTATCACTTCCCAGTACGTTTTCACATACCGTTCGGGGTCCTTGTAGAGCGTCCTGAGCATCGAAGGCCACGGCGTGGTTATGATGAGAAATCCACCTTTCCCGGGGGGCACCGGTTTCCCGTCCTTGTCGACCACGTCTGCGCGGATCCCTGGTAATGGCTTGGTTGCCGATCCGGGTTTCAGCGGAGCCGTCGGCAACGGGGATATCATGAAGCTTCCCGTTTCGGTTTGCCACCACGTGTCCATGATCGGACAGCGCTCATTACCGACGTGCGTGTAGTACCATATCCATGCCTCCGGGTTGATTGGTTCCCCGACAGTGCCGAGTATTCTGAGTGACCGCAAGTCACGACACTGCGGCCACTTGTCGCCAAACCGCATCAAGTGTCGAATCGCCGTCGGGGCGGTGTAGAACTTCGTGACCCCGTACCGTTCGACGATGCTCCAGAAAGCGTCAGGCTGTGGGTAGTCGGGGGCGCCCTCATAGACGAGCGTTGTGGTCCCCAGGAGCAGCGGCGCGTACACGACGTAGCTGTGTCCCGTGACCCACCCGATGTCCGCCGTGCACCACCACAAATCATCGTCGTGGATATCAAAGACGTCCTTAAGCGAAGTCGCGGTCTCAACCATGTAGCCGCCTGTCGTGTGCACGACGCCCTTTGGCTTTCCTGTGCTGCCCGAGGTGTACAGGATATAGAGGATGTCTTCAGCGTCCATGGGCTCGACCCGACAGTCGGACGGCTCGCCCTCGACCAGGGTGTGGAAAAACACCTCTTTTCCGCTCAGGTCAGACATCGTTACCGGATTCCCCGCGTGTTTTACGACGATCGTCGTCTCGACGCTCGGGCAGCTGCTGACCGCCTCGTCTGAGACCGCCTTCAGGTCGATCACCTGGCCTCGCCTGAACGTTCCGTCCGCCGTTATCAGCACCTTTGCCTCTGCGTCGTTAATTCGCTCAGCTAAGGCGTGCACGCTGAACCCAGCATACACGACGTTATGCACGGCGCCAATCTTCGCGCACGCAAGCATGGAAACGACCGATTCAACGCACGGCGGGAGGTAGAGCGCAACGCGATCCCCCTTTTTCACTCCCAGCTTCTTGAGTGCGTTTGCTGCCTTGTTGACCTCCCTGTACAGCTCATAATACGTGATCTTCCGCTCGTCGCCGCGTTCATTGACGTAGAGGAGAGCAAGCTTGTATCGTTTATCAGTGCGGACATAGCGGTCGACCGCGTTGTACGCGATGTTCGTTTTGCCGCCGACAAACCATTTGTAAAACGGTGCCCCACTCGTGTCGAGAGTTTGTGTCCACGGCGCAAACCATTCGAACTGCTGTGCCTTTTCAGCCCAGTACGCCTCGATGTCCTCTCCTGCGGCAAGCTCGGTATCCCAGTCTTGCACGCGCGCGAGATCAGTCACTTCCTTCCGCGGAGTGAAGAGACGCTCTTCTCTAAGGAGAACGGAAACGTCCTCCTGCCGTTCGCTAGTCATTTTTTTGGCCTTCATCTCGTTTTGCCTCCATAATACCTCCTCCTTTATTGGTTCTCGTAAAATCGATTATTTACTTCGTTCCTGCAAAATATTCATCCGCGCAAACGCACCGATTTTTAGAAGATAAAAAAGAGGAGCCCTGTGAATCGTGCACGGAGTCCTCTTTACCCCAGCGGAGCAACCGTCCTCTTGTACATCTCATTTAGCACCTCTGCGAGGCCGGCATAGACTGCCGAAAGACCGGTGATGATCCCTTCATAGCCAGCAACCTGGGTAATGGTGGCATTCCCTGTTATCTCACCAATTGCCAGCAGGAAGAACAGCACGGTAAGTAGGCCAAGGACAACTTGCAATGCGCGGGTTGTTTTGAGCGCGCCGATGAACATGACCAGCGTAAACAGTCCCCACATCGCAAAGTATGCCGCCATCCCACTCGCACTTGTCGCATCCGCGAGCCCCAGTTTCGGGAGAACCAGAAGGGTAACAAGGGTCAGCCAGAAAATACCGAAAGACAGGAATGCAGTCATCCCGAACGTGTTGTTCTTCTTCCACTCCATGATCCCTGCAATTATCTGGCCGAGACCCCCGTAGAAGATCCCCATCGCGAGGATCATCGAACCGAGCCCAAAGTACCCTGCATTGCCTAAGTTCAGAAGGACGGTCGTTATCCCGAAGGCGGTTAGCCCAAGCGCCGCCGGGTTTGCGGTCACGTCCAGGTTTTTCACCTGGGTGACGTCGATCGTTCCTGATTCGTTTGTCATAATCGTTGAGTCTCCTATACTTTTTAGTCACGTGTATCTACTCAAATGCGGCAACTGTCATTGCCAAGGCCGTTCAGCAAACGGCTTCAGAGTGGCAAAGACCGTAGAGATACGATGAACGCCAATCGACTTGCTGCCGCATCTACCGAAAAAAGCTTCTGACGAGGTGCCCCGATGAGGCTCCACGAGCAGATACTGCCTAGGCATACGTTAATGGCTAGTGCAGCGGATAGCCGCGGTCTTTTCTCTAAGTCTATGCCAAACAGCTTTGCTGTTTGGGTCCCCTTCTCTGAAATCGTTTGAAGGTCGTTCATCGGTTCTGTCATTATTAATCATTCTATTTAATAATTGCGATAGAATGAGCCATCGTGGTGGCCGGTGATAGCTTAGGGTTAAGTTAAACACTCAAAAAAAAGAACCCAAGCAAGACCCCCTTCTTAGCCGCACGCGGCTAGCAGACTGCCGGGAGTGCTTTCTTTCAGTCGCAATTTCGTTTTCGCTCAAGCAAGTAGATAGCCCGTCATGATTTTCAGGTATATCCGAGCTATGATAGCGCAGCGTGTTTCTCCTTCGTGATCTGTTTTTTCCTTGTGTATGCCTTATTACCGTCTGTGCGCTACGTAAATTGATGATACTATGGCCCACGAAAAAGAAAAAGAGAAGAGAATCGCCATGGAAGAGCGAGAAGAACGACGCAAGTATCCATTCGAGGCAATCGTTACGCCAAAGGTGCTCGACCGGGGGCGCCACTGGATCACCGTCCAGCTGAAGAACGTATCGACGGAGCCCCTCGTCGATGTGAGTGCGACACTGTATACCTATAACACGCACGATCTCGACGTTTTGCCAAGCGGCTCGTTTCATTTCGTAAAAGAGTTGCTCCCTCAAGACACAGAAGTGCTCAACTTCCACGTCTTTGCGAACCACACTGGATGGGTCTATCTGCGCGTCACAGCGTACCGCTACGGCGCTTTCGTGAGCTGGTACTCTCCCCATCATGAGGTTCGACTCGTTGAAGATCCCACCGAGATCCGGATCTTCTTCGTGAACCGGCCCTACTGGGCGCCTGAAGAAACAATCGAGACGGAAACGGTAGTGTACGCCCACCGCGACGTGCAGAATCTACGGCTCGAAATCGCCGCAATCCCGCCGTCGAAATCCCACACGCTCATGGACGTGATCGATATCGACTTTATCGCAGAAGGCGGCACGAAGCGATTCGTAAGCGAGCTCTACGCGAGTGAAGAAGGCATGTACCACCTCACCGCGCGCCTTTTTCACGAACAGAAGCTCATTAGCAGCAAGCTGGCATCCTGCTACGTTACGCCCCTTGAGGAGTGAATCCGCGTCTCGTCGGTGGGAGCTGCAGTTTGTGTAGGGTCGCGCTCAGCGGATGCTTTGGAGGTTTTAACCCCTATTTCCGTTATTTGCTCGCAGGCATGGGACAATAACGCAGTTGGCTGATGATCTGCGATTGTTGGCTCATAGCATCCGCCAGGTCGAATATTCCAGTGACATCGACAACGCCAATGGCAGCCATTGCTGAGCCTCTACTGTCCTGAATGGGGGCAACTATGACCGGTACGTTCGTGTATTCCCCCGCTTGCGGCCGCGTCTTTATCAATGTGTTCTCGGCAAGAACTCGTTCGAGTATCGGGCCCGTATAGTTCCGACTTTTCACTTTGCCGTCTTCAATTTGAACGCCGCGATGGTTCTGGCTTCGTATCGTGACGGGCAGGCCGCCTAACACGACGTGAACTGCCAATGCGATTGGGATTAAGTCGCTGCTCGTCGAGTCTGATGAAAGGTCATATCGTTCCATTTTTTGTCCCTCTCTCCCCCCGCAGCTAGGCAGCAATCGAAGATCGCCCAGGGCTGTGAGCAACCAATCAAAGCAACGCCCTAAAATGCGGGAGGCGCGATAAGCTTCTCTCGCTGTCAAAGCGCCGTAGACAGCGTAGCTACTATTAATTCAGCTGAAAGACTTAATACTTTACTCGTGCCCCAGTTATGGGCACCGAAAAACTTTTGTGGAAGTGCTCTACTAGCTGGGAGGACTGCAATGCCTGCGACACTGGGTGCACGCGGGGCAAACGTCAGCTGAGTGCTACAAAGCCCGCGAAATTATCTGCATTCTAATCGCGCAGGCTTCGACCAGGGCCCTTTTATGCTAGTCGACAGACGGCCCGTGAGACGACAACGCCATTATTTCTCGTCAGATAGCAGCGCACCTAACCCTATTCGCGGCCGCTTAGTGGTATCTTCAGTTGGCGGCCGCACCACAAGCCTAAGTTCGGCAGCGATGTGCTCGCGCGTTTCGTGCGGTAACTGTAGCGAGTCAAGCGCGTCGTCGGTTGCCGCGTAGAATGCCTGCCGCAGTTCGACCGAATCAATGTGGTCGACATCAATGCTGCCGAGCGGTGTTTTTTCAGTCTGTATTCCGCCCGATGGATCGCGATACTCGTGTATAAGTGTGGCTTGGAGGTACCACTCACCGCGAACTGGCCACAGCTCTGACGGGATGGGCTTGTATTCGACACTGACCGATTACCAGCCTGATTTGGGGTCGTTAGTCACGCTCTTCGCCTGCGCAGACGGCTATTTTTCGCCTTTGACTTCCTTACCCGTGTAGTACGCTGCCCTTTTTGCCATCTCCCCGGGCGAGGGGACTGCTCCGACCTGCTGCAGCATGCCAAGGGCGTCAAAGTTCAGCCACATCTCCATGATCGTCCCGTTGACGACCTTGTCTATGCCGATTCCTGTATAGGTTACGTGCTTCCCGGTCGCCAACATGCCCATAAGCTCGCCCTGGTTCGTGCCGCGAAACGTCAGTCGGTAGGCGACTTTGTCCCCTTCTGCAATCATATCCTCAACGGTCACGGTGAGATCGGGAAAAGCGGTGCGGTATAGAGTGATGAGTTGCGCGATGCCCTCAGGGCCAGGGGGAACCGGGGGACTGGTGGGGTCGTGGTTGACGGCGTCGGGAGCGAAGTCCTTTTCGCATAGCGTCGCGTTGCCGGTGTTCAAGTGGTCCTGCCAAAAATGACGGACAGCGGCTTTATTCTCTTCTGCAGACATAATAATCGTCCCGTACGTAAGTCTCCAAGTTTATATTTGCTACCCTCTTTTTTTTAGAAAAGTAGCGTCAGCATTAGTTTTTAGCCTTTTCTCGCGATTGCCCAGGCAGCCGGATTATTTCGCAGAGGGGTTCATCTCCATGACGCCAAAAACGTTCCCTTCCGGGTCCGTGCAGTAGGCGAAATACCCCTGGCCCGCGACCGCCATTTTTGGCACCATGACGTTTCCGCCGGCGTCCACGATCTTTTTCGTAAAGTCGTCGACAGACGCCACACTGATCGTGTTCACCGTCACCTGCTCAGGCATTCTGCGCGGCATTATCGCACCGTTGACCCGGTTCGTCATCGCTCCTGTCGTGACTAGCCAGTAGTCCATGGGCGCATCCCACTTCGTGATAGTCCAGCCAAACACCTTCTCGTAAAACGCTATCGCCCGCTTTGGATCATCGGCAGGCAGCTCGAAATACATTACTCGTCCTTGTAGCATTATTACCCTCCTAATTTTTTTGCAAGTCTTTGTGACGTAAATACTTACACACGTTGGTCGGGAACTGTGTTCGAGATGTTTTTTGCCGCGGGTAGCACGAAATCAAAACTACGTATTACCTTTTTAGCCAAGGCGAAATAGCGGGAAATCTGGGTGAAAGCACTTATTCTTGAACGTTGACTTGTGCGCGAGGTGATCGATCGTGCATTACTTAGTATATATTGAGGTTCCCGCAGAAGCAGGCACTCGCCTAGATTTCGAAGAAGAGGGCCCCGGGCAAATCCTCGGGTATATGATGAATCGGTTCGCGCCTGAAGCGGCGTATATACAGGCCGGCATGCGTGCTGTTTTCATGGTGGCCGATCTGAATGAGGCACAGATGACTGAGCTTATGCTTATTGTGTCGAAGAAGTTCGGCACGTATCCGGAGTTCACGGCCCTCATTCCCGCAGCGGCTATTCCCGAAATGGTTGGAAAGGCGATAGAAGAGGTGAAGAAGGCACAGATATAGCGCGTTCTTTGCCGATGCCGGCGATTAAATCAGTTTCACAGTCTAAATCTGCTCCCAAAATGACGTCTTGGGCTTGGGCTCCGCCAGATTAGGAGCCCAAGGATCTTTTCCTTCGATTTACACGATCATCGAACCGGCTATCGACTAGCACCAAAGCGCCCACACCTCCGTGCAATGGCGACACAAATGAAGACAAAAACGCTTATGCAGTCGGTCTTGCTTAGAGCAACTCCTCACGAGGTCTATGAGGCGCTCATGGATTCCAAGAAGCACGCGGAGTTTACGCGTTCACCGGCGATAATAGATAGGAAGGTCGGAGGAGAGTTTAGTACCTTCGATGGCTGGGCCTCCGGAACGACCCTCGAACTGATTCCCGACAAAAAAATCGTGCAAAAATGGCGCGCCGCTGACTGGCCTCAAGATTATTATTCGACGGTGACGTTCGAGCTCAGCGTGGAAGGCCAAGAAACCAAATTAGTTTTTACGCAGGCCGGCATTCCAGAAGATCTGTACGCGGATCTCGAGTCCGGGTGGGTCGAGTTTTATTGGAACAACCTAGTGGCTTATTTTAGCTAATCGCCTCTTGACAGAGCGAGGATCTCATTACATGTTTGAAGGGCATGAGCCACTTCACGATCTTGCGCAGAGGTGACTCAGCCCTTTCGGCGTCTAGGCGCTCAAGCGGCTGAATCAGAATCGATGTGACGAATACAGCGAGGATTTGGGCAAGCTGTTCTTTTAGCTCGAGCGCAAACATTCGTGTAAATGCGACCCTTCTAGCCGCTTGGCCCTGCCCGGCGTGATAGCTTATGCATTGTTGTTTTTCTCTTGGTCGCTTAGTCCGGTAAGAACGCGCCGAAAGTGAAAAAGCATAAAAGAAGGGGTAAGCTACCTGTATTGCCTAACGTCCTACCGTATGCACTCGAACCGACGAACCAGTTGAAGACACACACATTCAGCGGCTGAGGCGGGAGGTACGTAAGCGATAATCCACACCCGAGCCGACCGCGCCATATCAGAGACTAGCCGGCGTCACTGCGAAGAGCACAATTGGAAGGAGAACCGTCGTAACATACTAAGTAACATACTAAGTAACATACTAAATTTGTAATGAAGCTTCAAATAGGTTTCAGATACACTAGGTTCTGCCTCGGTTTAAATTTGCTAAGGCTGTGAAACCGCTCCGGGCATGGGTCGATGCTTGGTCCAAATAAGTCTTCCTTGTTCTAGAAGTACGCGGGGCGGTTAACAGCCTTAGTTGCCTTACTTTCGCTCTGCCTTTAGCTTACAATTACCCAGATAGACCAACCATTTTGCCCCCCCGTGAACAACGATTTCATTGAGGTTGATCAACTCATTCTTGGCATCGCGGACTACAAAAACGACTATGCCGATATGGCTGCCGAAAAACCTTTGAGCAAGTGCTCAACCAGTTGGGAAGCTTATGCGACTAGCAGCAAACTCTCTCTTTGATGTTCGACCTTTTTTTTAGCGCTCTAAACAACTGTAATCGCTCCTGTCATGTATGTGTGGATGGAACAGTGGTAGGGATACGTCCCAGTGCTGTTAAACTGAAATGTGTATGTGTCGCCAGTGTTGAGGAGCGGCGATGAGAATGCCGGTGAGTCGGAAACAACCGTATGTTGGACCGAATCATCATTTTTCCACGTCACATTCGCCCCTTTTTGAATCGTAAGCGTCGATGGGCTAAAGGCGTAGTTCTGAATCGAAACACTATTTTGACTTGCGGTGCTGGTAACCGGGCCAGGAGTGGGATTTGAAGATGATGTGCATCCCGCAACCATGACCGTTACACCCGCCAGAGCAACGAGCGCCAACATGTGGTATTTTTTCATTTTTCCTTCTCCAATAGAGGTTTTTTAGGGCAAACAAAATGCTCTGATATGCATTGCTCGTTTTATCAAGTTTGCCCGCGGAATCATAGTTAGTCCACACTAGCTGCTCTTAATTTCAATTCAGAGGCTAGAAAGCTTTTTAAATGGAGTTTGCTTCATAGGGCGCAACGAAATGTCGAAACGCAACGCTTTCATAGATGAGAGAAGAGGATAGGGAGGGGCTACATGGCAATTGATATACGAGCACTTGCCACAGCGAACCTGGTTGTTCAGCTCGTGGTCATCGCGCTTGTCCTAGGCGCTGTTTATCTTGCGCGTAGGGGAAGAGTAATACGACACTGCACTATCGTGCGAGGAGCCGTTGTCGTCCAAATCATTACGATATTGGCAGTGATGCTCCCCTCGCTTCTCGGGTACGTCGGAAACGTTCCGCCAATTCCCTTCCTGTACCCTGAGCTCCTCATCCATCACATTTTGGGGCTTGTGCTGATCGCGATCTTCATCTACGTCAACCTCGAAGTCGGACGCGTCATCCGGCCCGTCGTGAAACGCAAGAACGCCATGCGGGCTGCCCTCGGCGTATGGCTGATCGCCATCGCTCTCGGCATTAACATTTATCTCACAGTCTACTACGCGTGACGCGGATCATGACCAGACGGCAGAATCCAAGCTCAAAGCTCGAGCTTGATCACGAGGATTTAACGTGCTAAACGACGGTGTCCCTTCTTTGGCGCACACGGCGCTGTCAGAGCGTTTATGCATTTCGCTTACGGCGCCTGAAAGCGATGGTATCTATCCAACAAGCAAAATGCAAAAAGGGCCAGTGCTCGTACGTGGATCTGCTGACTTGTCTGGAAAAGGCGTCGGGCTAGGCGTGCCTGTAGCGAAATTCGCCCATCGTGTCGTTTTTCCGGGAAAAGCGTGTATAGTCGAGCAACGAGAGGATAATCACCTATGTACGTGGGTTGTGGACTACGAGCTCAACGTAGAAGAGCGCGTAACATTCAAAAGTGGTAAGAGCATTCGGAATGAGAGCTTCTACCGGCTTAAGGAACGGTTTGCAGGCCTGCACAAGGCAATCCCTATCTCACGCGGTCTTGTAGAGCGCGGCAACCGAGCGCTCCGATTAACATGGGGACTGACCACGACGTTCGAAACGACGCCTTCTGCTGGAGGCGCACGCGTTAGTTACGCCGTCGACCGCCGCGAAGGCGTACTCCACGTAAGTGTTGAGCGAGCCGCTTGAACAAGACCGGATACACGGAAATGATCCTCCTTAACGAGCAAGACGGGAGCCTCTTCGATCGCTACAGCGATGCTAACGGCGTAGAGCTCGTCGGTAAGGCAATTGGCACCTGGGAAGAGACCGGTGCTGACTACGTAACGCTCACGGACTCCCGTCATAACATCACCCTCGCTCTTCGGAGCGTCGCTCAATCGACGATGTATCGGGGGAGGGAAGTGGCGCGAGGACGGCTCTCCTGGACGGGCATCGCCTACGTCATCCCGCCACGCTGCGTCGACTTTGACTATGATGTCGCGATTCGCGAGGGAATATGACGCGCGTTCTCCTCATTTATCCGTATTTCAAAACCCAAGAACAGTCGGTCGATATTTCGTTTCCCCCCACTGGGGATCTGTTACGTTGCCGCAAGTCTGCAGCACGCCGGACACGATGTTGAGATTCTGGATTGCACTTTCACGACGCGGAAAGCAGCGCTTGAACAGGCAGCGCGTGCTGACGCAGAAGTGGTTGGGATTTACAGTATGATCACGATGAGAGAAGAGAGCATTTTGTTCGCACAGCATCTGCGCTCGCGCACAAAGCTGCTCGTGGCAGGTGGTCCTCTCCCGTCGTGTGATTCTACGGCGTTCTTGGATGACTTTGACGTGGTTGTGGTCGGGGAGGGAGATCGCACCATGGTCGATCTCGTGCGTGCATATACTACGGGCGACGCCCTTGCTGAAGTCGCCGGGATCACATACCGTAACAGCCGGGAAGGGGAGCGGGACGCTCGTAGTCATCATGGCCGCGTCGTAGTAACCTCGTCGCGCCCACTGGCAACGAATCTTGATGATCTGTTTTTTCCAGCGTGTGAGCTGCTCCCCAACGAGCAGTATATCGAGTACGGACGTCAGAAGTTCGGATATAGCAAGACCTCAGTGATTACGACGCGGGGGTGCCCTTTTCGGTGCGAATTCTGCAGTAACGCCGTCTTTGGGGTTTCGTATCGGGAACGGTCAGCTGTAAACGTCGTTGACGAAGTTGAACAAGTACTTTCGTTGGGCTACGATTACATCCACTTCGCTGACGACGTCTTTACGTTCAACGGAGAACGTTTGATCGAGATATGTGACGAAATCAAACGCCGAGGCTTATCTTTCGCCTGGGAATGCCTGGGCAGGGTCGATTCGATGAGCGACGAGATCGCGTCGGCGATGAAGAATGCAGGTTGCCGCCGTGTTTTCTTTGGTATAGAATCGGGCAATGATGATATTTTGAAGCTCATGAACAAGCACATTACCGTTAGGCAAGCACGGTCTGCGGTAACTTCTGCGCGCGAGGCGGGACTCAATGTCGGCGCATTCTTCATCGTGTGTTATCCGGGAGAGATGAACGAAACAGTGCTTGACACGCTTCGATTTGCCTCCTCGCTCCCGCTCGATTACCTCTCTTTCACCATGCCGTATCCACTACCGAATACGCCACTCCACGAAAGAATAAAGGAGCGAATCAATAAATCGTGGAGGCCTCCCGAAAGCGGTTTCCTAGAGCACATTTGCATCTTTGATGCGGATTTCTCGGAGACTAAGATGAAGTTCGCTATCGTCAAGGGCCAGATTAGCTTCTTGCTGAAAAGGAGGCTTGGAAAAAGCGCATACGTAGTGGTAAGACCATTCGAGGCAATAACGGACTTCCTGTTCCAGCGCGTGAAGTGATCTCAAGCGCAATGCTACCACACCAAAGTCTCTTGGAGATGCAGTGCGCATCCGCTCATCTCGAGTTACTGTCGAGGACGATTCGGTGTTTTGCAGGCAACTTATGCTTAGTCGCGGACGCCAAATAATAATGATTAAGTGTTGAGCGCCGACCTACTCCACTATTATGTTTGCCACCGAACGCTACGTAGATCTTTTTACTGATGATGTGGTGCGGAAACACGAGCTGCCGGAGGTTCACCGCAGCAAGACGATAGGATGAAGTATACGCTTATACCAACATTGGCAGATTTGTGATGAGCATTGACCCACCCTCTTCAAGCAGAGAACTCAGGGCACTGCAGCTCGCAGTGGGCGTCTATGTGTTTGTGTTTGCCATCAAACTCGTAGCGTACTTCTTGACCGGCGTTCTCGCGCTTCTCGCTGAGAGCGTGCACTCGCTTACCGATCTCGTCATGGCGACATTCATCGTGCTGGCGTTCGTATACTCCCGCAAGACTGCCGACGAAGCACACCAGTATGGCCACGCACGTGCCCAGAACGTTGCCGCACTCGTGGCAGCGACCCTGTTCATTTCATTCACGAGCGTCCAGCTGTACGAAGAGGCGTTCAACCAGCTCGTCGGTCAGGTTCCAAACACCTATCAGCACCTGCCGCTCGCAATCGGCATCGTCGTGCTGTCAATGGTTGCGGAGGCGACACCGCTGATCGGGTTGTTCAGACACACTTACCGTGGGCCCGCGGCCACCGCCCAACTCACCGATTTGATAAACGATGAGCTCGCTCTTCTCGCGGTGCTCATTGGCACCATATTCCTAATCCTGGGATACCCCATCGCTGATCCGATCGCCGTAATCATCGTCGCCACTATTATCGCCGCGAGTGGAGTTGTCCTCCTGCTTCACAACGCATCATATCTGCTCGGGCGTTCCCCCGATGCCGCCTTCCTGGCGCGCGCAGCAGACATTGCGCAAGCGGTGAACGGCGTTAGGCAGGTGCACGAGCTCCGCGGCGAGTACATCGGCCCCGGAATGGTGCACCTCGAGATGCACGTGGCCGTAGCACCAGCCACATCTATCGAGGACGCAGATCGGATCGCTGACGAGGTAGAAAGTCGTCTCGCGACCGATGGTGGGTGCCAGTATTGCACGGTTCACGCTGAGCCTGACCGTCCGCACGTCTCATAGGAATTTGCCTTGCAGGTGAGCAGCTACGGAGACTTTTCACGGTCAGATTAGGCTCAAATGAAGGAGACGCGTCGTCACGCGTCCTCGTTTATATGTGTATGTTTAGAGAGTAGCGCTCTGTTAGCGCATATGTGAGGCAGCGCCCTTCACGGAGAGAAAAGAAAAATTTTTTAAGCGTGTCCTAAACAATCCGTTTCAAACTTTCATCGATAGCTCTACAGGACGTCTCTAGCGCGTGTGCCTCCGTTTTCGAGAGCTTTTCCGATGCCTCCCGGAACCGTGTAGCAAGCTCGTAAACCTCCTGGAACCGTGTAGCAAGCTCGTAAAAGTTGTTCGCACTAAGCATCGCGTAAGCCGCAACGCTCCGCTGACGAGAGACCTCCTTTGGGGAAAGCGCAAATCGCTCAAACATGTCTTCGATGATCCTTCGGAGCTCGTACACCTCGTCGTGAATCGCCGCACGCCTCTGCACGGGCACATCATCGCGAACGATCTCGCGGAAGTCTGAGAGTTGTTCGAGGATGGCTTCAATTCTACTCAGGTTATCAAGTGCCACGTGCAGGGTCGCGGCAACGCTCATCTTCTGGTGTTCTTTCACAGTATCCCTTCCAATAACTGAGCTCAACGAGCCTTGAGCGCGTAGTAGGCGTTCTCGAGGCTCGAGATGCCTGAATCGGCAGCCCGCCGAAACCCGCCGTTGGCGTTCTGGAGCTGGCCGATGAAGCTAGCGGTCTCCTGTGGGTAGCGCGGGCGCTCATTCACCGCCCGTATAATGGAGAGCCCGCGGTGGATCTCATCAAGGTAGTTGGGCGTATTCATAGGCGTCTGCGAGAATCCTCCCGTCTTCCACTCGCATCGCCGTATCCACTGGGAGACACCTGCGAGGCAGTCTGACGGGGAGAAGGAGAGCGCCTGTACTGCGTTGTGCGTCGAATAGATCGATGCGTGGTCAACGCCGAATCCTCCCTCAGGACGCTTGTACTGACGTACCGCTTCAACGAGTTCAGTCTTAACCTCTGACGAGGGTTCTTCGTGCCGGAGGGCGAGAATCGCAACGGCCCTCGCCAGAGATTGAAGGAAGGAGTTACTGAGCTCGTAATAGGGCTTTTGGGTGATACTGAGCATACGCTTCAACTAGCTGTGCAGAAAGTCGTTCGGATCGAAGAGCGGCGGCACCCCCAAGAGATCGAGTGCGCGGAGAACGTAATCTGCGCTGTACATGCTCTGGAAGGAGCCATCGCTGCCTTGGCGTTGTTGCAGGAAGTCTGCCGTCAGCTCAGGCTCCGGCACGGGTCGATTAAGCGCGGTGGGCACGTACGCTGCGCAGAAGGTGTCAGCTGCGTTCGACTCGTTGAGGCGATAGAAGCAGTATCCGCCGTCATCGCTCCGCGTGCTCTTGACGTATCCGACGAGCTGGGGCACGTCAAACCGCAACAGTTTCTCGTTCGCTCCAATCACTGGCATTGCCTTCATCCAGCGAGTTCACCCCGTGGATGACGGACGACGAGACGCGACTAAAATTTCGAGTAAAATAGCGGTACCCACGAGCAATGGGGTTGCATCAGGATACACGGTGACTCCCTCCGTCAGGTTGCGAATTTGGTAGGAGTCATCAGCCTTATGCTATTACGGTGAACTCCATCACCCGTGCATGGCACATACTTATGTTCTTACATAGCTATTGCGGCACGTCATACTCCTTACAAAGCATAGCGTCGCAATTAGGTCTGAGTTTTATGAGCGGCAAACTCGTCAGTCTGACGGTCGCCCTTTACCTACTGTCCTTATAGATTTCGAGCACAGAAATCGCCAGCTTTTCCGCGTCATGTGTGCACATCACCTGTTGCAACACTTCAAGGATCTTGCGGAGAGGTGGCTCCGCAGCCTCGTTCATGTCTAGGCGCTGACGTGGCCGAGCCAAAATCGAGGTAACAAACGCAGTGAGGATGTGGGCAAGCTAAGTGCTGTGATACGAACCAGTTACAGCAACATTTATGTCGAAGCGGCATAAACTAAGTTGTTTATCTAAACGGTGGCAGCAGGCAGTCATAGCAGATTGCGCGACAGGCCCACAATGAGCCGGAACTACAAGCCTAAAAAGTGTAAGCGGTGCGGCGCTGTTTTTAATCCACGTAGTTCAGCGGCTAAGTGGTGTAGGGCGTGCCGACCGCTGATCACAGTTGAGCAACGCAAGAAATACCACGAGCGGTCTCTGTAAATGAACCTGAGACACGAGAAGTTCAAAAACTATAGTTCAGACCGCAGTCTCAAGATGGAGCAGAGCGGCAATTACGCGGTCAAGCCTTATGAAGTGCTCTGTCGCGCTGCCATGCCGTAAAAACTAGAAAAAAGGGGGCGCGCCATTTCAGCGCTTTAGCCCCTCAAGTCGCCTGTTCACCTTTTCGAGATGGGTATTGAGGGCGTCTCTATATTCTTCCAGCATTTTGATTTCTTCATCAACATCCATCAATGGCACCGGGGGTTCCATGCTCATTCCCATGCCCATCCCGTGCCCGTGGTGCCCGTGATGGTGATGCGTTCCGCAGTTGCAGCCACAACCGCAACCCTCAAATGAACAACTATTTTGTCCGCACATGTATCGTTCACCTCCTTTGCACTACGGCGTAAAACGCCGTTCGTAGAACTCTATTAGATCATCAAAGAGTTGTTTTCTCCGTACCATCGTGCCCAGCCCCGCCTTCAGGAAAGCAGCACCCTTCTCGGTTACCGTATACACCCTCCTATCGGGGCCGGAATCTCCCTTCTCCCACGTCGATGCAAGTAATCCCTTCTGCTCCATCCGCCGTAATACGGTGTAGATGCTTCCCGGCTCGAGCTTGTGACAGCCGCAGCTTCGTTCGTCAATCTCGCTGAGGAGTTGATACCCGTATGTAGGGGTTTCATAGAGAACTCGGAGGATGAGGAACTGTATCCAGCTCCGTTCTGGATATTGCCAACAGTTGCAGTTGCCTTGATTGCACATTGTAATTGTGAACTCTGAGTATGCTACAATGCTATATACAACAATGTTATATAAGCATTGTTAGATGTGTTATGCGCATAGGGTTAAAGAGATGGAACGAGAACGTGACGAAGTCATTACAGTTAACAGATTAACAAAGCGATTCGAACTTCCTTCTCTTTCGACGTATCAAACGCGCGCAGCTCTCTATGCTCTCCAGCTTAAGCCTTTATAAACCAACAGGGAAGAAGGAAGCGTATGGTTGAACCACGGGACAGTATTAAAATTGTAAATGTGGTTGCATCCACCGGCATTGGACAAGAAATAAACCTCAAGCAAGTAACGCTTGGGTTAGAAGGCGCAGATTACGATCCTAAACGGTTTCCGGGCGTCGTTTACCGCACGAAGGACCCGAAGACGGCCGCATTACTCTTTCGGTCGGGAAAAATTGTCTGCACGGGTGCAAAGAGCATAGATGAGGCTCATGAAGGCATTGAAAACGTATTTCAAAGTCTACGAAATATCGGGATCGACGTGAAGGGGACGCCGGAGATCAAGGTGCAAAACATCGTCGCGTCAGCGGATCTTCACTCAGTGTTAAATTTGAATGCAATTGCCACCGGTCTCGGGCTTGAGAACATTGAGTACGAACCCGAACAGTTTCCCGGCCTCGTGTACCGGTTATCGGAGCCTAAAGTGGTGATTCTTTTGTTTGGTTCCGGCAAACTTGTCGTCACGGGCGGGAAAAAGCCCGAAGATATGGTCAATGCGGTCGATCGAATCGTTGAGGAGCTAAACAGCTTAAGCCTTTTACGCTGAATGATACTCCCTGAATCAGAGCGCTCAAAGGCACCGATTGTATCTGCCGAGCTTGAGAGTAAGGGTGTTCAGTATGTGCGCGCCTAGTAAACGGATGATGATACTAGCGGCATTTTGGATCCCCAATTTCAGCGATTGAGGCCCTCGCAATGCTCCTTCTGCTGGCCGCTTAAAGTACTTGTGGGTTAGCTCGTGCACGCGACGGAATCTCATAACTTTGAACTTCGCACTTCGCGATAACCGTCTCCGTAGATTTCGAGCACAGAAATCGCAAGCTTCTTAGCATCATGTGTGCACATCACTTGTAGCAGCACGTCAATGATCTGGAGAATGGGTGGCTCAGCAGCCTCTTCCGCGTCTAGCGCCTGCGCGGCTGAGTCAGAATCGATGTGACAAACGCAGCGAAGGTCTGGGCAAGCTGTTCATTCAACTCAAGCGCAAATGTTTGCAAATACAATCCCTCAAGCCGTTTGGCCGGTTGCACTAGCTCCGCGCACAGTCTTCACTCGTGAGGCAATAAGGCGGTACGGGCAAGCAGCTGTAATATTTCCGAACTGAACGGAGATATTTAGTAGATTGCTCTATTTTTATTATGATTAGATTCTTTTTTCCCAAAATAATATAAACAATAAGTAATACACTCAAAGTCACCTATGACTGCAGACGTTGACTCTGAGATGGATGAAACTGATTTAGCGATACTTCACTCGCTCGTGAAGAACGCCCGGATCACGTTATCAAAGATGTCAGAAGACATCAACGTGCCTGATGCAACCATCTCTCACCGGCTCAAGCGGCTTGAGCGAGAGGTGATCAGGGGATACACAGTGATTCTCGACCCTGAGAAGGTGGGCCTGGAAATGACGGCGATCATCATCATCCAGACAGAGACCGAAAAGCACGGCGCGGTGAAAATCGCGCTCTCGAAACTTGACGAGGTTTCAGAGGTGTACAGCGTGTCAGGAGAGTACGATCTTCTGACAAAGCTCTGGGCTCACAATATGGAGGAGCTCAATCAGATCATAAACAACAAGATACGCTCGATTGACGGTGTCGACGATTTAACCGAGATGATCGTTATGGAGCGTGTGAAGGAGGGGACTGTGCCCATCCTAGTGTAGTGGAGGGAAGAGAAATGGCCTTTCTAAGCCTGAGTGAAATCGTGAAGAAGCCTGTGATTGACGTTCACGGGGAAAAAGTGGGGAAGCTTACAGACGTGATCGTGTCGGCAGATGCGCCGTATCCAAAAGTAAAGGCCCTGACCGTGAGAACGTCTGATAAACGCACGCTTACCGTTCCGTGGACACAGGTCGAAGGCTTAGGGCGGCAGATCCCTCTCAAAGTCGGCCGTGACGAGATACAGCCGTACGAAGTGCAAGAGCATGAGGTGCACTTGGTCGAAGATGTTCTTGACAGGCAAGTCATCGACGTGCGGGGAAAGAAGTTACGACGCGTCAATGACCTGCAGCTCTCCGCCACCAACGGCTCTTATCGACTCATCGGCGTCGACATCGGCGTCCGTGGGCTGCTGCGGCGGCTCGGATTGGAAAAAGTCGCTGACAGGTCCCGGATTCACTTAGAGGGCAATTACATCGGTTGGGACGCCGTTGATACCCTACACAGCGGGCCCTCGGCTCTGCAGCTGAAAGTCCCAAAGCACAAAATAACCAAGTTTCACCCCGCCGACATCGCTGACATCCTCGACCAGCTCAGCGTGAACGACGGATTGAACCTTATCAACTCGCTCGATGAAGAGGCCGCAGCGGATACGTTGGAAGAAACGAGCCCGGAGCGGCAGGTCTCGCTCATTGAAGGGATGGAGACTGAGCGTGCGGCCGAGATTCTTGAAGAGATGTCACCGGATGACGCCGCGGACTTGCTCGGGGATCTTCCCGCCGACCGCGCCGAGGCCATCTTGGAACTCATGGAGCCGGATGAGTCGGAGGACATACGAGAGCTCCTCGAATACCCCGAGGACTCGGCAGGCGGCATCATGACAAATGAGTTCGTCGAGGTTCACGCAGAAGATACCGCACAACAGGCGATCGAGGAGATCCGCACCGCCGCAGCAGACGTGGAGACCATTTACTACATCTACGTCATCGCGATGGACGAGACGCTTGTGGGGGTAATCTCACTGCGCAATCTCTTACTCGCACACCCTGAGGAAAAGGTCTCTGCGTTCATGCACACCGATATTATCACAGTTCGGCTGACGGACGACCAGCGAGACGTGGCAAAGAAAATCGCCAAATACAACCTGCTCGCGCTTCCCGTCGTTGACGAAGAGAAGAAACTGAAGGGCATCGTCACTGTTGACGACGCGATTGACGTCGTCTTACCCACTGCGTGGAAGAAACGAGTTCCCAAGGCGTTTGGCTGAAGGGAGTGTCGCGTCGTGGATTACCGGGTCATTACGCGGTACTTCAGGAGCCCTTGGTTCGTCAGGCTCGTTCTGTTCCTGGCCATCATGGGGCCGGGGATTATTACTTCCAGCGTCGACAACGACGCGGGCGGCATCACCACCTACTCCCTTGCCGGCGCGCAATTCGGTTACGTCTTGCTCTGGACACTCATCCCCATGACGGTCGCACTCGCCGTTGTGCAAGAGATGGGCGTACGGATGGGCGTCGTTTCGGGCAAGGGACTCGCTTCTTTAATACGTGAGAAGACGGGCGTCAAATTGGTCTTCTTCATCATGGCCTTACTGCTGGCGGTGGATTTCGGCAACACACTCGCCGAGTTCTCCGGCATCTCGGTGAGCGCCTCTATTTTTGGCGTACCCCCGTACGTGTCGCTGCCGCTCGCCGCCCTCTTCGTGTGGTTGTTAGTCGTTCGCGGGAGCTATAGAAGCGTCGAAAGAGTGTTCTTGGTCGCATCGGCGCTCTACGTCACCTACATTATTTCGGGATTTCTGGCACATCCTGATTGGAAAATCGCTGCCGTAAATACGTTTATACCACACATTACGCCTGATACTGCCTACATCACTATGCTCGTCGGCTTGGTAGGGACGACGATCGCGCCGTGGATGATGTTTTACATCCAGGCGTCGGTAGTCGAAAAAGGGGTCCCGCTCAAGCACCTCAACTACTCACGGCTTGACGCCATTGCCGGTTCGGTCGTGACCAATGTCGTGGCATTCTTTATTATCGTAGCCTGTGCGGCAACCATCTTCGTACACGGGATTCCCGTGAACACGGTCGCTGACGTATCCGCCGCGCTTGCCCCGCTGGCAGGAAACTACGCGTCTGTACTGTTTGCCTTTGGCTTTTTGAACGCCTCACTGTTTGCAGCCAGCATTTTACCCCTCTCGACGGCACATTACGTCTGTGAAGGACTCGGCTTTGAGTCCGGCGTCTCTAAGACATTCAGGGAAGCCCCGATATTCCACGGACTCTATGCAGGAGTAATAGTGCTAGCAGCGTTCTTCATTTCGCTTCCGAACGTGCCCCTACTTTCCATCCTTTATTTGTCGCAGGTGGGAAATGGAATTCTGCTCCCATTCATCCTGATCTATATGCTCGTTATCGCAAACGACAAGAAGATCATGGGCGAGTACGTTAACACGAAAGTGTTCAATTACATCGCGGGGGCAACGGTCGTCATCATGATCGGATTGAGCATCGCGCTCATATTCATAGGGATCCTCTAAAGTGGTGCAACCAGCGATAGCACAAACGACTAGACAAACACGGAGATGGCTGACAACTTTTTTATGATCTGAATCTAGACTAGAGATAAATGACACCGCGCAGAAAAATAGCTTTAGCAACGGCAATATTCTTCGTCTTGGGTGATGCATTCTTTATGGGTGGCGCGTATGACCAGCCGTTCGTAATAATTGTCGAAGGTAACGTTTTTGCGTTGGTGTATTCAGTTCTATTCTCGATTATCATATTTGATAGGAGTTAAGAAACAAAGGAAGGTGGGCTTTTTTTGATGGAAGGAGGAGAAGAGCTACCGAAGAGCACGCATCGTGTGTGCGAGACCTGCTCCAACAGGTCAATGATCTGGCGCAGGGGCGACTCAACAGTTTCTTCCGTGTCTAGGGGCACGCGGCCCTGCTAAAATCGACATGACAACTACAGCGAGGGTCTGGGCAAGCTGTTCGTTTAACTCAAGCGCAAATGTTCGCAAATACGACCCGTCAAGCCGTTTGGCCCTGCCGAGGCAGTAGCTGCAGGCCGCCCCGTAAATGACCACATACCTGAGCTGCGCGTCTCGCTGCGCCCGTTCCACACTCGCTATCAGCTCTTCCAGCGGTATTGTGTGAACGTATGCGGCAAAGAGGTCATAGATGGCCCATTTCTTGTCGCCCACATCAGTGTAGGGATAAATTGCTTGCACAAACGGTGCATTTGTGCTGGCGGTGATAACCGAACTGCAAGAATGTGCTGAAAGTGAAAAACGAAATAACGAGCTATGAGATAAGCAGAGGGTAAACGAATCACCCTATCGCTACGTTCTTTTAGCTGCTATGGGGGTTGTCTCATCGCCCACGGCATCAAGATCACGCCCTCTAATATCAGCATAACAGCAAAAGAGAAGAAGCCGATCCCTATGTTTTGCAGGACGCTGAAACCGCTGGCATAAAAAAACAGCCACGCTCCAACGAAGAGGAGCCATGCAAGTACGACAGCGTAGGCGAGAACCATGACCAGTCGGGGCGGTTGTGGCTTATTTTGAAGTTCTTCACCATTTTGAAGTTTTTCACCGCATTGAGAGCAGTATAGTACACCGTTACGGTTTTGGAATTGACAGTTTTCGCACCATCCTTTCGTCACCATATTCTATCTCCGATTCGTTTCCGCAACAGACAAAGAGGCGACCACCAGTAAAAGAACGACTATCACATCAGTTTCAATTGCATTAAGCTTATGCAAGTGGTGATTTGTGGCCCAACTACCCTATTCTTTTGTCTCTTGTCTAACACCAGCTTAGAGTTTTTTGGGTTTTTCGTATAAACGTCATCCGAAAGCTTTATCCGCGCTGCTTGCACGTTATTAGGCGTCCGGTGACGACTGATAAAAACGCGTGACGCGTTTGAGTTGAAAATACCACGGCGATAATGAACAAGAACACCGTGGAGGGGGTCTTTCGTGTCAGCACATGAAACGTTGCCACCCACACATCGAACACTCCGGCAGGTTGCGGGTGTCTGCGGCATATTGGCCGTAATCGTCTTTTTGAGTTTTGTAGGGCTTGCGATCTTCTATTCACCAGGCAATTTTAGTATCACGCAAAACTGGATTAGCGATCTCGGCGGCATGGGCTATGCGGCCTTTTTAAACGTTTCCCGGCCTTTGGTCACCTCGTCTACCACGGCGCTCCTCTTCGATTCGGGGTTCGCAGTAGCGGGCATTCTTGGCATCATCTTCTCGTTAGGACTGTTGAGCGATGCCCATTCCCCTGCGTACCGGTTAGGTGCGGTGTGCACGTTACTGGGAGCAGCTGCGCTCGTCGGGGTCGGCCTCTTGCCTGAGCCGCTTGGCGTCGTACATATCGTCGTAAGCTTCGCTCTTGGGATATTCTCCGCGGCAGCTATGTTCCTCATTGGCGGTTCGCTTGTCGATTCTTCCGCAAAGCCGTTAGGGGGTTTTTCAATCTCGCTCGGCATCGTCGCCATGGCAGGTACCTCTCAAATGAGCTACGGGCGGGGCGTCGCTGAGAGTATCTTAGCCGCCGCGATAGCACTTTGGTTTGTGGTCTTTAGCATTCGAATGTTAAGGCGCGCAGCTCCGCAAAACATAGAGTAGCAGCCGTTCATTTCGTTCGATCTCCTTAGCTCACCCCTAGTTAGTCTAGGATAGTGTGCTGACGGCGGTACTCCTCACAATATGGAACGTGGTAACAAAGCACATATATTCGTACACTGAGATAACGGGTCGAAACCGTGGCCACCGCTGCCTTGGTTTAGGTCCGGATGTTCGGGCACCCCGGTCAGTTTGATGTAAAATCGTAATACTTTGACCTGATCCGACCGACCGCAAACTACCTCAAAATCTCGGGCCCGGGGTTCCGATAATCATTTCACAAAATGATGATAGCAGCACAATCTTAATGATATCGAATGCGCCAAATGTATAAAGTCCAGCGTATACAATAGCGGTTTGTTATACGCTTAGCCAGGCAGTTAGGAGGCGCTCGGATCATGACGGCGGCTATGATACCGCAATGTTATTTCTGTAAGCTCCACGAGCAAGGTATGAAATGCGCCAAATACGACCAAATCGCCCCCGAAATATTGGTTAACCAAAGGAAGTGCACGTTTAAAGAGGATACCGACCCGAAGGAGGGCAAACGATGACTATACTAAAGAGCGTAGCAAAATATGGATTTATCTTCTTTATTGGCTCCGCCTTGGGGGGGCGTTTGCGGCCTTATGGCCATATTCGGTTCTATATTCGGCGCGCTCTGAATTCTAGACTCGCCAACCAAACGCGCTGAAAAGCGAAGGTTTAAGCTGGCAGTACTCGTATCTGAAGCCTTATCCTGGCGTTGTAGAGACCCTTCTTCATGAGGTTTCGATGGTGTTACACGCTTGCTAGCACCCCGAATCTAAAGCCGATGAGCGCAGCCCACTGAGCTCCTACACAGATTATTCGCTCTTTCTTGCAAAGAGCTTCAGATACTCCTCATAACCCTCCTTTTCCAGGTCCTCCTTCGGGATGAACCGAAGCGCCGCCGAGTTCATGCAGTAACGCTGCCCCGTCGGCGCGGGCCCGTCGGGAAAAACGTGGCCCAGGTGGGAATCCCCATGCTTGCTTCTCACTTCGATCCTCACCGCGAAGAGCTTCCGGTCCTCTCTCGTCGTGACATTCTCCGGCTCCAGGGGTTTCGTAAAGCTTGGCCATCCCGTCCCGGAGTCGTATTTGTCGAGCGAGCTGAAGAGAGGCTCTCCGGATACGATGTCTACGCAAATCCCCTCCCTCTTGTTGTCTTCGTATTCATTTTGGAAGGGCAGCTCCGTGCCTTCGTGCTGCGTTACCTCGTATTGAAGCGGTGTGAGCATCTTTTTCAGGGCAGCGTCATCGGGTTTGGAATAGGTGTTCGTTCCCCAGGGCTTGCCGCCGGGGTTGGCGCCCGACTTCGTCTCCTTTCCCCAGGTCTTGTCGAGGAACTGGTCCCGGCCGGAGCCCGACCGGTAGATCTTATACCGTACGGGGCTCTTCCTATGGTAGTCCTGGTGGTAGAACTCAGCCTCGTAGAACCTTGAGAATTTCACAATCAGCGTGACGATAGGCTTCGTGAACTGCCCGGATTTTTCAAGATCTTCCTTCGATTTTTCCGCGATGCGCTTCTGTTCTTCATCGTGGTAGAAAACCGCCGTCCGGTACTGAGGGCCCCGATCGGCAAACTGCCCGCCTGGATCCGTCGGATCTACATGACGCCAGAAGACGCCCAGGATCTGGTGATAACTCACTTTTGAAGGATCGTAGCATACTTGTATCGCTTCATAGTGGCCCGTCGTTCCCGTTGTGACGTCCTCGTAGGTAGGGTTTTCCTTCTGACCCCCGGTATAGCCCGATATGACTTTTGCAACGCCGGATACCTTTTCAAAATCGGCCGCTAAGCACCAGAAACAGCCACCCGCGAGGGTTGCGACCTTCAAATTTGTCTGCTCTTCTTTCATTGGATTGTTCACCTCTTTTTTTCTTGCCTCTGTCCTAACACTCGCTTAGCGCGAATATCAGCGAAAACATGATGACAAGGATTTTCACGGGAATTCTCCTGTCTCGTTTCACAAACGGCGCCGACAAGGTGAGGCAAGGCGCACCGCGGGACGAATACTTTTGAGAGTGGAGGGGGCAAAGGCAGGACGTTCACAGTGACGCTACCTCGATTGGCTCAGGATTGATCTTTTTGCCATTCCTACCAAAGACGATCGGTGACTTTCGGTTGACTTTGTGACGTTCTCGCAAAAACATGCGTGATCAGATCAGCGTAGGTGAAACTGCTACGGCTCCTGCCGCTCCTCCGGCTGATGCAGGCATGCTCTGCTCAGAGACATTGACGCCCTTATTTCCGGTGCGACACAAATAAAACGCTGCAGTATATTGCGACCTATGCACAAAGAAAAAAAAAGAGATTTTCTGTATTCAAGGTTATAACTGAATTATCGTGTGAACAAGGCAGCAAGTCCACCTAAGAACAATATGATAACTGCGAGCCAAGCTATCCAAAGTACTAAACCTGGAAGTATCAGTAAAACGATTGCGAGTATTATTGCAAGTCCTATCATCCCACCCGCACTCACTTGTGTTGTCTCCATGATTTCACCTCCTGTTGAATTTTTGTTTGATCAAGTTTGATCTTCATTTATTTATTAGTTGCTATATTGAGTATAAACACAGAATTTACGAGTTTCTTGGATTGTATTTGTTGGTGCGTGCTTATGATCGCCTCAGCGAGGCGGAGATCACATAATCCCCAAGGCAGTTTCAAAGGGCTCACGCGAGTGTTAGAGAAACACTGATCAAGCTGCGTGCAGTGTTGCTGCATTTAGGAGATCAACGTCGATTTAGGAGAGGTACTCTTTGTCTAGTCGCTCAATTGCTTAGCATCATAGCTCCCGCTTTTTTTTACACGTCGCCTCTAAAACAACATGTTTACCGGAATCCCCTCCCTCTCGAAACCTTTCTTCAACTCGTCGCCCTTTTCAGCAAAGAACCGATCCTCGATCGCCCACTCCATGTTGTTTTCCCGGTAGGTGCGGTTTGCATAGTGATAGTTCAGCCGGTCCACCAGGACGAAATCAACGGCACCAGCAAGTTCGCCAGCCAGCTTTTCAGCTCCGGGCAGGAGCGGAGCGATCATGACAAAAGTCTTAATCCCTTTGGCATGAAGCGCTTTCGGGGCTTTGATCCGTTCCTTGATCATAGGGGCCCCTGGTTCAAAGATCCGTCGGATCTTTTCCTCAGCTGTGGTTATGGAAAAGCCAACCTCCACTTTCCTAGATGTTTTAAGGATGTCGATATCTCGCAGCACGAGAGAGGACTTGGTCTGAATCGTTACCGGCCAATCGCTCCCCAAAAGGATTTCAAGACATTTCCGGGTCAGTAGTACTTCTTCTCTGCCGGTTGATACGGATCGCATACACCGCTTACCCAGACCCTCCCCATTGGCTTCCTTGTTATTTCCTTCGCTAGCACCTCTGGAGCATTGATCTTGACGTCAACAAACTCGCCCCACGGTTCCCGGTGACCGGTGAACCGCTTCATGAACGCAGCGTAACAATATCTGCAGGCATGGCTGCATCCCCTATACGGGTTCATGGCGTAATCATAGACCTGGGATTTCGAAAGGACGGATTTTGTAGATATTTCTTGGATCTTCATTCGATTTCATCATATTTAGTGCGGGATTCGCACTACAGTGTTTGTCGGAGAAGTCGTTGCGACACGCGGTGAGCCGCAAAAAGGCGGAGTACCTGTATGTCACGTCGAATTACAAAATATTTAGCTTGGAGGGCACACACGTCCCTGTAGGCGATCACAAGCATTAACCTAAGGCACGAGCGATGTTAAGTTGTCAGGAAACGGTTGACCTGTAGCCAGAAAACGAGAACGAAGTCGGCTCAGAGATCTACTACTTCGTGGACCGAGATGGAAACATCCATTCGCGTGAGTTCCTTTCGGAAGGTCGGTCGCTGTGTCGAATTGATCCTTCAAAGCGATGAGTGTTAAAGGGTCGGTCGTAGCCTCATAGGACCACGACCTAATTAACGCTTGTTCGTGAAAAAAGGAGGAAGGAACCTACCCCTCCACTACACTTTTATTCAGGCCCATTCGTGGCCTTTTTCACACCTGTGCTTCCCTTCGTGCTTTGGGTCTTCATGCGAGCAGACAATCTCGGCACCACACTCAGGGCACGAGACAGTGCACTTTACGATTTCGTTCTTATCATCTTCTGCCATTGTTCAACCTCTTGTTGAGTGAATTCTAATTAAAGCGTAGCGGAGTATAAAAGTAGTGTTTTAACTCCAGCTACCGTTGGCGGTAATCAGCAGGCACCTCCCATCTTTCTGTTGCATTATACCGAGGCACTGTTGATTCGAAGTGAAACCAGGTGGGGGCATTATCTAACTGAGGATGCGCTGCAAAAAAAAGAGCTGTCGCCATAGCGTAGGGCTTCAAGAACTAAGGGCAATTCATCTTGAAAGATTTTATATCATAATGGAGCAGATCCAAAAACAAACCCGCCACTCACGTAACAATAGACGTGCAACGCCGGCCCTTCGTCAGTGTCTTTCTACTCAGCTAGCACTTCATCTCTCATGAGCCTTGTATACCAACCACATATCTGTGATTCATTGCAATCTGGGCCAATTGTCAAAAAGAGCTCACCTGTGATATCGGAGTGAGTTAGCGTACAACGGCGCGGGGAGATCGGATCCGTGTGCCCAATGCCAGCCACGTATTTGACGTGTAGCTTTTCCGGCCGCAATCTATCCTCGCGTCTGTGCGTATCCATTGGTTCGCCTGCCCTTCAAACGTCCTTAAATTCAATCTCGTAGACGAATTGGAAGCCTATGTGCTTATCAAAAAAGGGTATTGTGAATCCTTTGACGGCAGCATGCCAGAACTGCCTCACCAATATTTGCTGTCTATGCTTTTTGAGCAAAGAAAAATGCCGCTCTCCTGTGAAGCAAGAGAACAGCTATGAAATGCAACCCGCTGTTTTAGCTTATGCATTCTACTTCTCGCTTTCAGCAGGAGCGGAAGTAGCGGGAACATCAGTTGCCGACTGTGGCTGGGTAAAACCATCTGCCAAATGATTGCTAGAACTGACTTCTGCCTCCAGTTGTTGCAGCGAGATGCCGTTTTTCTCCAGCAGGTGGATCAGCATACGAGTATGGCGCAGCAGTTCCGCGTCTTGAGCGGAGAGATGTTGCATAACCTGTTCAATATCGTTATAGCTGTTCATCGTCGTGTTAAACTGCTCGTCGGCCTGAAGTTCCGACTTTCGTCCGAGGACGTTCTGCCCAACCATAATAATCGGTAGTAAGGTCAGCTGAAGGAATGTTTGCGAAATCCATACAACGAGTAAGGCGACGATGGGGCTTAGTAGGCCAATGATGGCCATCAATCCAACGACAGCAAGCGCTGCAAACGTATATGCCGTCCACATCGTACCAACACTCTTAGTAAGCCCAACAGCTACCCGCGTATTGACGCCAGCCGCCTTTTGCTCAGCTTCATGAAGCATATTGACATTGCGTGGCTGGTACGGATGATGTTCGTGATCAAACAACGCGCTGGTATGGTGATGTGGGTGCGCCTGTGTCTGTGGTACAATCTCTGTTTTGACAGAGCCCGAAGTGGTCTCTCCTTGCATACTAATTATCCCCCGATTGCTAAAATCTGCCTATGTGTGCGATTATATCTCATACTATAACAGCCTCCGGCCTTTTTGAATAGATGTCACCTGTTGAACTCTCACTTGATTTGTTATCTGCCATAATCTGCTTTCTTTACGGTCGTCCGGTCATCAAAATAAACTGAACACGCAAGAACAAGTTGACTCAGCTTAGAAGTCATAGTCTTAGTTACGACAAAGCGTTCAGATGTTGCTAAGTAAGTTGAAGCCTCAATAGGGCTCCCACATATTGCTTCTGGAGTCTGAGCCTGTATTAGGCTCCGGTTGCGGTCAAATCCATCGCTCAAAGTGTACAACGTAACTTTATTTCATAAAAGCGACGCTTATCGCCTAGGTTCCTATGCAGTTAGATAAGTCTTGTATTTCGCGACGCTATCGGTGGTATAAGTCGCAATGAAACGGAACGCGATCCTGGTCTAGTCATCGCGACACTCAACATGAAGCTCGCAACTTACGCGGTAGATCATTTTATTTTAACAGGGATACCAGGGCGCTAGGAGCCTAACCTAAGTGTTTAGCGAAAGTAATCGACGAGAGGACGCCCTAGAATCACGTAAATCAAAAAAAGAAATAAAAAAGAAGGGCCCTCGAAGGACTTCTCACCGTCTTATCAGTAGATAGACTAATCCAGCCAAAAGTGCCGGTATTCCAAGTCCGAGAAGCGAAAACTCCGGAACAGGTTGGGCAGGTAAGCTCGCGACGCTGCTCGTTTGAGCTGAAGGAACTGATATTCCGGGCACAGAGGAATTCTCAAGTGCTGTAGATATTCCTGAATTATAGTTTGAGACATTAGTGGGAGCAGATGCTTGCCCCACCGTGGGCGTTGCTGTAGCCTTTACCGTTGGTTTGACTGCTGCCTTCACCGTGGGCGTTGCTGTAGCCTTTACCGTTGGTTTGACTGCTGCCTTCACCGTGGGCGTTGCTGTAGCCTTTACCGTTGGTTTGACTGCTGCCTTCACCGTGGGCGTTACGGTTGGTATTGGCGTTGCTTTAGGTGCCGGTGTTGCAGTCGGCTTGACGGTTGGCGTCGTGGCTGTCCACGCTAGCTTATCAGTGTTCCAGCTTCCACCACTGCTAAAATCAACAATTGAATTGTATTGCCGGTATACAAAGAAGCCGCCGTTGAGCCAAGCGGTCTTGGCCGATGCGCTGGCGCCATTTCCTGAAGCTGTATTCCCTAAGTTCGCAGGACCTGCAGCGTCATTGTACCATGATCCGGTTCCCCCAAGAGCGCCGCCGGTCTCGTCCCAATGCGTTTGATGCACCGGCGCGTTTCCGTCCTCACCGATCCAGACAGTCGGATACGGTTCATTTCCTGGACCCGCACTAGTGTCCCACGCAATTTGAATGTAATAATTATGGCCCGCGCGAAGAACGGTATCAGTTGGTATATACCACCGCGCACCGCTGCCACCAGTCGTAGCACGGTAGATCGTAAGGTAGCCCTCATTAGGGCCCTTGTAGGTGTCGATTTCAATCATAAAAGCGCCATACGCTTTGTCCCAAATTTTTTGGAAGCGCTGGCCTGTCATTCCTGTGTAATGAAATCCTACCTCCCACGACGCTGTGTTTTGGTTATTTGTTGCACTGCCTGCCGGGATGGAGATAAAATCATTTTGCCCCATATCACCCCAATACGGGTGTCCATTTGATTGAGTTCGAAATAAGCTAGGGGTGCTAACGTACGCGTTATAGCTGGCTCCTGCAGCTCCGTTGTTGACCCATGTTGATCCCGCTTGGGGGAAATAATATATGGTGGGGGTCGGCTGTGCAGCAGCCGGTGTGATTACCAACCCTGCAACAAGGGCAGAGGCCGCCAACAAAAGAAACACTCTAAGGGCTTTTCTTTTCGCATATTTCAACTAAACACCTCGGTCTAGTAGTTCAGTGTACCTGAAGACGACGACGAGCATCTATTTAACAGTTCCTGCCATCTATTTTTATAAAAAAGCTGAATAATTAATATTATCGCTTATTTTTTAATTTAAAGCGTTTTAGGTGAATATAAATAACTTCAACATAGTTTAGGGCTACTTACACAGTTTTAACGCGCAAAAATAGAATTGCCATCGGGAGCTTATCTTATTCTGGATGACATCCGGTCCGAGCCTTATGGCGATCATTTTTCAAGCGCGATTTACATCACAAGTTTCGTGAATACAAGAACGAATAATAAACAACAAGATCCGACTACACATCTAATGTCTTCAGACTCCACGAAGGCAGCGAAGGGCGTGTCACAAGATAGGTTCCAGTGTCGGAGCCTTTATTAGGCTCCGGTTGCTGCTTCGAATTCCCTGTTAGAGCAGAGCATGATTGACTTTAACGAAGAAGACCGCGCAATCGCCATAGGTGTGAAAGCAGTCTAATTGTGCTGCTGTGAGAGTGCCCTTCCAGATGACTTGTCCGTCCCAATTAACGATTGAATGCGCGATATCTATAGTATGCGGGCTCGACTTGTCTTTTCGTGCAACTAGAGTCACCTGTTTGTCTGCCAATTCTTTGCCCACGTTCGCGTTAGCGAAGACTTGATCGGTCGCCGTGTCAGCAGTGAGTTCACCGTAATTGTAATCCCCTATTGCTATGTCAAACCGCTGAATGGCTGAGTCGTCCACTGACGTTGCTGTTACCTCTGCAGCGGCTCTAAGCGTGCCTATCAGGACCAAGCATAAGGCTATTACAATCGATGTTTTCCGCATTGTCATTCGCCTCTCATTTTGACTTGTTATGCCGACTCAGCAAGTATTGATAGCTTCTTCCGCGAATCCACGATTTGTTGAAGCGCATCGGCAATGCATTCGCCACACACCGTCGCATCCGGCTCCTCAAGTCCCTTTGCGCACCTTGGGTGAAGATCGTAGTAGCAGTGGTTGCTCTTGACGGTATAGCTTAATACCAGTTGCATCGACTTTTACCTCCGAAAACACCAACAATCAATGAGTATGTTAATGCGCGTGACACATTTTTGTGGTCACGCCTCAAAGCTCGTTCCGATTGACAAAAGAAGGCAATATCGGCAAAATAGAGCAAGGCTAGATTTAAGTGGAGCACACGTTTGAAGTTTGGAAATACGGTAGCAAGGACCCGGCAGGCCACTGACCCGCTCATAGATTTCCTGCAGGTCTTGGTCATTGAACCTTAGGCAAACGGCTGTTATGTTGATGTTAGAATGCTCCAGCACCTACTGAAGCCTCAATAGGCCTCCACTGACATGGAACTTTTCAAATAGTCTCAAAGAAAAAACATAATGTAAATTAAATCATGAGATTATTCTGATCACAAAAAATGAAAAAAAATACATTAAATCTTAGCAAAATGGAAGAAAAAGACCTATATCCTACCATATTCCAACGGAAGTCCATTAGAAAGTACGATTTAGACCCCCTGGATGAAGATACATTAAAGGAGATCAGAGATCATCTTCAAACTTTAAAACCGTTGCATGAGGACATTAAAATTGAATTTAAGATTTTATCTCCCGGTGCTGTTATAAGAAGGACGATGAGAAAAGCACCGCATTATATAGCTGTTTTTTCAGAGGTAAAAGAGGGTTATCTAAGCAATGTAGGGTTCATGCTACAGCAGATGGATCTATTTTTTTCTGCTAATGGATTGGGTAGTTGCTGGCAGGGGATCCCTACCCTCAAAAAAGAAGGTTTGGCAAGTTCACGTCTGAAATTTATCATTTTAATGCCCTTTGGAAAGCCCCAGGAAACATTACACCGAACAAAAACTTCCCAATTCAGGAGAAAATCACTCCAGGAAATTAGTGACGTTAAAGGTGCAGATGATTTACTGGAAACAGCTCGTCTTGCTCCTTCTGCACGTAATGCACAGGGGTGGTTTTTTACAGGTGATGAATATTTAATTCACGCATATTACCGCAAACCAAGCTTCATCCCGGGACTTTTAATCAAAAAATATCCCCCCATGGATGTGGGAATTAGTCTTTACCACTTGAAACTGGGTGCAGAACATTTTGGCAAGGAAACTGAAATTATATTTGATAACCCGGAGGATAAGAATCTTAATGATTATGAGTATGTTGCCAGTTTGCGCTTAACATAGTCAAATTCCCTGATTTGTTCTCCAGTGATTTCTACCAATCTTTTGGCTCCGGTTCAATAGCTTCTTTTTCAGTTATAAAACTTAAAAAAATTCAGTTTGTGCCAGACTACTTTTACCCCTCTCACTTCAATACCCTTGTAGTACGCTACCTTTTTTGCCATCTCCCCGGCCGACGGGACCGCTCCCAGCTGCTGCAGCTTACCGAGTTGCTCACAACACTTTCACTATCGCCCATTTTGAAATGAGTGTTTGCCTCCGTCCGAGTTCACGTGCTGCATGCAACCGCTGCTTTACTCATAGGGCAGGCTATTTACGGGCGGAAACATTAATTCTGCGGAAGATTTCGAAATACGTGCCGTCAGCCTGTTTAGTGGCCTCCAGCATCTTTTGTACTACCAAATCCCGGGAAAAACCACGGCTAGGGGGTTGGAGAATCGCCTTGAAGGGTTCCAAACTGGGTTGATCAATCCATTTAGCAATACTATCGGCATCCGAGAAATAACGGTCGGCATTCTCGCCCCAAACCTTCACTTCACGGTAAGGCAGTTTTTCATTAAAGTCTGATATTCTTCTATTTCAGGCATATACCAGGGCCATTCGAAGTTCAGAAAATAACGCCGGTATTGCGGAATTTCCATGGCCGCTTCTACAATTTTGACAAAGGTAGCGCAAGAACCGGCAGCGGCAAAATTAAGCCGCAGCAAGGTTCGTGTGCAGCATCAAAAAACCTCGTATCAGTCTAATTGCAGAGCTTAATGCAAATCATTACTCTTTTATGTGGCGCAGCAGATAGAGGCATGCGGCTGCCGCACCCGGTCCTCACAGACGAGCGCTTAATAGTCTTGGAGATCGTTCATTAGAGAGGAGAAATGTTAACATGAGCCAAACCAGGAGGGTTGTAAGGAGTTGGAAGAGCGTGCCCACCATCGAAGGGGCAGGAGTCCATTTGAAGCGGGCGCTTGGTTTTCAAGGGTCATCCCCGGAACTCGATCCGTTCCTTCTGCTGGATGACTTCCATAGTCACACTCCGTCAGAATATCTGCCCGGGTTTCCCTGGCACCCGCACCGCGGAATGGAAACCGTGACCTACGTTTTGGAAGGAACGGTCGCGCACGGTGATAGCATGGGGAATAGGGGGACTATCGGCGCTGGCGACATGCAGTGGATGACCGCCGGCAGCGGAATAATCCACCAGGAGATGCCGGAAGGCGGGGCAGATGGTCGCCTGTGGGGCTTGCAGCTGTGGACCAACCTTCCTCGCTCCCACAAAATGATGACGCCTCGTTATCGGGAGATTAAAGCTGAAGACATCCCAGAAGTCGTTCTTAATTCCGGTTCTCGCATAAAGGTGATCTGTGGTACAGTGGACGGGACGCGCGGGCCGGTTCAGGACATAATCGCCGAGCCAGAATACCTTGATATCACCGTGCCCCCTCATTCCCGTCTCCAGCACCGCGTTACGGACGGCTATACGGCACTCGCTTATGTGCTCGGGGGGGCCGCTTATTTTGATGAAGAGTCGGAATCACCGTCTGATACAGTCAGCAGAGGCGCATTACAGCGGGAGCCGCGAGGGAGCTTACACGGTCCGGAGAGCATAATCGAGTACGAGCGTGAACGGGATGAGATATCAGTAAGCACCGAAAATGAGGGGGCACGCTTTATCCTCATCACCGGACAACCCATTGGCGAGCCCGTTGCGTGGGCTGGTCCCATCGTAATGAATACGCAAGAAGAGCTTCGCACAGCTTTCCAAGAGTATCGCGACGGCACGTTTGTCAAAAAGTAGAACGACTGTCGTGACCGGTTATTGCAGATCGCTCGTGCTGTCTGCGGTTTCTGTCCAACATAGCGCGGCAGTGGTGGATGATGTAAACACAGGCACGACAGGGATGTATTGCAATGCGAAAAAAAAGCTGAGTACGTGCCCGCAAGTGTGTCAGGTGGGATTCTCAGGGACTTACAGTAGCGTTTCAACACTTGCGGCAATAGCGATTTAAGTCTAAAAAAGGAGTCTAGCATAATGAGTTTTAGAGTGAGACGATGCTTAACGCCTCTTTTCTTTATTTTTCTTATTGTAGTGAGTGCTTTAGTTACCGCACAAGTAGGGATAGGCGTTTCACCAGCCCGTATTGATTTCGGCACGGTCGTACGTGGAGGTAATGCAGAGCGGGACGTGATACTCTACAACACCGGTGGCAATTCGACGCTCGCTTATTCTATCAGCTTCACGAATGTTACGAATACGAGCGGACAGCTAAGCGCGAGCCCAGCAAGCGTGACAATCGCTCCAAACTCAAACGCAACGGTGGCCGTGAAGCTTGACGTACCGAGCGACGCTAAGGACGGCAATTTTAGCTCAAACATGCTCGTTAATACGTCATCGACGGTGCGCCCAGCGCTAAGCGCCAACATCACTTACACAGTCCAAGGTACCGCACCCGCACAAACAGCGCAAGGCGTAGACGTGCCCCTCGTTGCTGGGGCTCTTGGAGTCTTTGCGCTCGTGGCTATTGGAGCGGTTTATGTTATCTTACTAAGAGGAAAATGAAGACTAACACTCATACCGATATTGAAACGACACGCGAGGCTATTGCTGACGATGAGATGCAGCAACATTTGAGTAGAGCATGCGTAAGGTGAACCGCTTGAGTTGCTTCACAAAAATGAAAGAAGATCTACCCTTGACCCACGCGGGAATGGCGGCGCAATTTGACCTCCAAAAACAGTATTATGCACAAGGAAAAGTCTTCATCCTCCAAATCGAATCAACCCTCCAATGTCCCCAACTATGTAACTATTGCTACGCAGGAAGCACCCCCGAGAGCCCTCAGGGGTTATCCTCCACAACTATTCGGCAGCTATTAGACGCTGCAGCCGCTTTGAAGGTGCAGATGATAGATTGGTTGGGGGGAGATGTCCTTATGCGGAGGGACTGGGAAGCCCTCTGTACCTACGCCACCAGCTTAGGTCTAATTAACAACATCTGGACATCGGGCATCCCGCTCGCGAAACCGGGGGTCGCGGCAAGCGCGGTAAAAGCGACCCAAGGGGGTTTTATCTCGACGCATTTAGATTCGCTCGATCCGGAACTCTACGGGATTCTGCATGGCGGGGAAAAACGTCGCGGAGATTCACGTAATATCGGATTAATCCTGAAAGGCATTAACAACTGCTTGGCAGCGGGGAAGGACCCGGGGGAGATGGTCAATTGCATCACCTATACGACCCCAGTGGCCGCTGGAGACGCGCGGGCGACAATCGCCTATTTTCAGGAAAAGTTCGGCATCAAGACTTGCGTCACATTATTCAACCCCGTGATCCACCGCATGGGAAATAGTTCTTGGGAACCGACCCCCGCCCAGATAAAGAACATCTTTACCTTCCGTGACCGAGTAAACTACCCGAACGACCCCTCGTGCGGGCCTATGGATGTTTCGAAATTTTATTGTGGAACGCTCGTATGTGTCACTGCTGGGGGATGGGTGGTCCCTTGTTCCGTGATCCGGACAGAGGAGTTTGGAAACGTGAATAAAGAAGAATTTTTAACCATTCTGGAGCGCGGGAGGCGGAGACTCGTATTTTTAGATTTCAGGGATCCTGCCAAACTCCCTGGCAATTGCAGCAGTTGCTGCAATAATTCCCATTGTTTCGGGTGTCGGAGTAGCGCCTATTATTACGCTGGCGACTTAATGGCTGCAGACCCCAAGTGTTTTCAATATAACCAATGTTCCACGAAAAAGAAGGGATCTGATTCAAATGGATGTTAGAGAGAGGATGAATAGACAATATGACTTTAGCGTTAACGACGTGAGTGCCGTTTACGCTGGACCAGGCGGAAAACTGTGGGAACTTTTAATGGGTGAAGAGATCCACGTCGGTGGGGCCGAACAGACAGATTACTTAGCAAAGAAAGTCGGCATTGATGGGAGAGGCAAGGATCTCGTCCTCTTAGACATATGTTCTGCCCTCGGCGGTCCTGCCCGGCACCTGGTCGAAAAATATGGCATCAGAGTCATCGGAGTGGATATCACGCCGGAAATGATCGCAGAAGCCCAAAAGCGGACCATAGGTAAACCCTTCAAGGACAAGATCGAATATCGCTACGGTTCCGCCCTAGACTTGCCCGCTCACGCGAAATCCTTTGATATCGTGTGGGGTCAAGATTCCTGGTGCTATGTCAGAGACAAGAAACGGCTCATCGAAGAAACGGCACGAGTACTCAAGTCCGGGGGGACTTTGGCGTTTACGGATTGGATTTGGGGTTCGGTACAAGCCCCCCCAAATGAGGCGGATTTCCTCATGGCGTTTATGGTATTTCCCGATTTGCAGACCTTAGATGGATATGCAAATTTGATTCGGGCAGCAGGATTGAAATTAAAAGAACAAGAAGACCTGAGTGTTGATTTCGCGCAGAATATGGATCAATACTTGGTTACCCTAAAGAAGAACAAGGGGAATATCATTGCAGGCTTTGGCAATGATCTGTATAATGAAGCGGAAAAGGGCATAATAGCTTGGAATAAGGCCGCCCACGAAAAAAAAGTTGGAAGAGGACTCTGGATTGCAACTAAAACATGAATCTGTCGGACCGAAGTCTCGCGGAACAGAACATGGATCAATAAAGAATGTCGTTATCATATTTTCTAAGGTTCCGGTGGCCGGGATCGTAAAAACTCGCCTTATCCAAGACTCCAGTTTAGATGCAGAGGCTGCTGCCTTACTCGCCCAGGCGATGTTGAAGGATACAATAGTACTTTCCGCCGAAAGTAACGCGAGCGAAATCGTGATTGGATTTACCCCTGCAGACGAACGGGAATCCATGGAGCGGATTGTAAAGGAAGTCGTGAAGGAGAGGCATTTGGAAAGACCTATTACATTTCTCACCCAAAGCGGCACGAATTTTGACGAGCGATTTGGATCCGTGGTCTCCGCAGCTTTTGCCATGGGCTCGGAAAATTTAGTAATTTTGGGCGAAGACCTCCCTTATTTACCCCCGCATATTATAAACAGCGCATTCTCATTTCTCATGGAAGATAGGAGCAATAATTCCGTAGTTCTCGGTCCCGCTGGCGAGGGGGGCATTTATCTCGTGGGAATTACACGGCATTTCGATCCGGAATATTTTTCAAAATACCAGCTGTTTTCCGGGGGCGTAGAAATCTCTCAATTCATAACACTTTGTAAAAATGAAGGAAGGGTTCTAAAACTACTCCCCGCATTCACTGATGTTGATATTGAAGGAGATCTGGTCTCCCTCCTGCTTTATGTTGATGCTATGAAAATCGCAAAGAAGTTCGAAGGGTTTTATTTCCCTAGTTACACCGCAGATGCAATAACCCAGCTCAGATTGATCGTCTTGGAGCATAGAGGAGGAACTAGACATCGAAGGATTGGCATAATGCGAGCGTGAGCGGATTGTTAATTTAGTTATCACTATAACTCTAAATGAGGCCACAAATCTTTCCATAACAATACAGAAAGCCCGAGAAGCGTCCCAGACTCCAAAAGCGTGGGTTTGTCCAAGGTGTGCTTGCATGGTATTCCGACACGATCGAGCAGCCAAGCGGCACGTCTAAACACCGCACCAACTATGACGGAAATAGGACGAGTGTCCAAGCGCACTAAAGCAATTGTTGCTTTATTACTTGCTCGAACGCTAATGCATTCTCTTTCGGCTTATGTATATGAAGAAAGATAAGCAGTTGAAAAAGAAATCTTAACACTCTGTCACCTAATTCCTTGCCGTGATAGACGCAGAACCTCTAATTACCGTCATTATCCCAACGTTTCGCAGGCCGAAGTTGTTACGAAGAGCGATCTTGAGTGTACTAAACCAAACGTTTCCAGCATTTCAGGTATGCGTATACGATGACGCCTCAAGTGATACTACGCAAAAAGTGGTGACTGAACTAGCGGAAGCTGATTCAAGAATCAAGTATTACTGTCACGAACAGAACATAGGCGTTGTGGCAAATTTCAATTATGGACTAAAAGAGGTGAATACCCCTTTTTTTTCGTTTCTCAGTGATGATGACGTACTTTTGCCACATTTTTTTGAGGTGGCCATGCAGTCTCTCAGCTCTAATCCTGATGTCATGTTTTATGCAGGGTTGACCATCCAAGTTAAAGATGACAAGATCATCGGTATTTCGAAAAACGGTGGTCGCTTTGGATATTTGTCCCCTCCTGATGGTCTACTAGACATATTGGATCATCAATTAATGTGGAATTCGATTGTTTTCAGATCAAAGGTTGTGGATTGCGTTGGCTTATTAGACACTGGCGTGGGTGGACCAGCAGACATAGACTTTGAGTTCCGCGTTGCAGCGTATCATCCAGTTATTATCTCAAATGAACCGAGTGCAATTTACATGCTGCACACACAAAATTTCTATGCCCGTTCGTCTGATTATAGATTATATTTGCCTGGGTTCAAACTTATTATTAATAGAATGATGTCAGATGAATCTCTCTCATCGGATACCAGGATTCAAATCAAGAATAGACTTAATGCGTGGTTAGCTAACATTCTTATCGCGCTAGCAGTGCGAGCAAGCCTGAAGGGAGAGTTTGACAATGTCTCTGCTATTGCGGAAATATTGATGCGTTTCTGCAATAGAAAAGCGAAGGCTCTTCTTCTTGTTGGCCGATTAAGACTTAAAGAATCAAGTGAGCCAGCCTTTTTTTTGGTCAGTTGGATAGAACGGTGGTTACGGTTCATTTTTCCACTTAACATAATAAACAAGATAAAACTTAAACAGCTTCAAAGGAAATATGGAGAATATTTGCGCTACCTTGATACGTGACGAGATTTCTTTTTGATACGCGAGCCCCGAGCCGCTAGCAACTTTCGTTCTCGTCTTTTCGCAAAAATAACCGCTTAGAATAGCACCAATATGTCTTTCAGAATTGGATTTCAGCGAGAGGCGTATTGACAGCATCCTGTCAGCTAAACGCTTTGTTCTCTAAGCAAAACGGCAGCGGTGTAAAAAAACATTGCGACCGCAACGCCCATCTTGCCCAGTGTTTTGTTCCGTTCCCTGCTAGTCGATTTGTCTTAGTCGATTTTGGAAACCGGCGGATTTGAAAGATGATGCCTAATCGACAAATAAATCGATTTATGACAAAAAAAGATTTATCAATCTTGTTGGAGGCCGAGGCGAAATAAAGAACAGCTGAAAGCTACTTGAACGTGTATAACAAATGTATTACGATGTCTGTACTTCCAGCACACCAGACGACCATGATGGGCAGTATGCCCCATTTGACCCCCAAAGAGGCTCTTCAGGCGCTTGAACAAGTTCCACTCACTATTCCAGCCTGGCCGCAGTTGCCGAGACGGTCATTTAAGGAAGCCTTGATTCCTCAGTACACCGAAGCGTTTCCGGGTATTCGAGTTGATGAGGTCGCGAAGCGCATCTGGGTGCAGGTTGATGACGACCTGCCCAACGCCATGGTTGAGTTTTATGAACACCTTGTCGCGAAGCATGTGGACGCCTTTGCGATTTCCGAAGAGTACGCCGCCGGCATGCAAGGTATGTTGCGACAGTTGGCCGCTGCCAATATGAAACTCCCATTTCTGAAAGGGCAGGTTACAGGCCCCTTTACGTTCGGTTTAGGGCTGGCGGATCAGAAACGCCGCTCGGTCTGGTTCGACCAACAATATCGCGACATTGTGCTGAAAGGTCTGGGCATGAAGGCGCTCTGGCAAATTCAGCAATTGCAGCCCTACACTGAGCAAGTGGTGATCTTCTTCGATGAGCCGGTGCTTTCCGCGTTAGGCACGGCCGCATACATGATGATTCAGGAGGAAGATGTGATTGATGGACTGAACGAAGTCTTTGAAATCTCTCACAATGCCGGCGCGTTGGTGGGCGTGCATTGCTGCGGCAACACGGATTGGGGCCTGCTTGCCAGTACCAAGATCGACATCATTGCCTTTGACGCGTATTTTTATGGCGCTAAAGTGGCGCTCTATCCTGACAAAATTCAGGCCTTTTTGGAACGCGGCGGGATCTTGGCTTCCGGCCTGGTGCCGACCGGTGACGTCGAGAAACTGCGCGCCGAAACGACCGATAGCCTCAAGGCGAAACACGAAAGCCTTATCCAAGAATTTGTCGGCAAAGGGATTGCCGAAAATCTGTTACGTGAACAATTTCTTTTCACGCCGTCCTGCGGCATGGGCACACTCTCAAAAAGCGATACAACGATAGTGCTGCAACTGCTTGCTGCCACCCAAACCTTTTAGGATTGGGTGCATTTTTCGGCGGGATGGGGGGGGTTACATGCAAATAATACGCCTGTTATTAAGGAGTTCTTAGGCTTGCGCCCTGAACAGGAGATCATAGAAGGATTTGGGTTTGGCTATCCTGATATCACCTATTATCGAACTGCGCCACGGGAAGATGTTGAAGTAATCTGGAAATAAAGAGTAAATTGTTTGAGATGTCGAAGCGAATGGATGGAAAAAAGAGTATAGACCTAACCAAATACAACTACTGAGATAATGGAGGAATCAAAATGAGCGATTTTACAGAATTAATAATGTCCAGACGCAGCGTGCGCAAACATAAAGAAGCGCAAATCCAAGAAGAAAGTTTACAAGCAATTTTAAAGACCGGTATCTATGCACCAAACGGCGGAAATACACAAATGTGGCATTTCACCGTTCTTCAAAACCAGAATACGTTAAAAGAACTGAACGAGTTAATAAAAAAAGCATTTGCTAAAAATGCAGATTCTGATAACCGATTTATCAAGGGTGCCGCAAGAGTAGCGCAAAGCGAGATGTACTGCTTCTGTTATGGAGCACCGACACTAGTCCTTGTATCTAGCGACGTCGCTAATCCAAACGCTATGGCTGACTGCGCGTGTGCAGTTGAGAATATTTTACTTGCAGCTCACGCAGAAGGGATTGGTTCTGTATACATTAACGCGCCGACGTGGTTTGATGATGATCCAGAGGTTAGAGCATTATTAACAAAGATTGGTGTACCGCAGAACTATCATGTATGTGCATCCGCAGCTATTGGTTATTCTGATGCACCGCCAGCAAAGGGGATCCGTAACGAGGATGTTGTAAATTATGTTAGATAATGAATTTAATTTATAAGCACTGACCTCCCCCGGAAATGGTTTTCGTTGCCGAAGGTCATCGAGCGTTGTTGAACATAAGCTTGTATGTATGAAATGAGGTGTAGCACGGCGCCTCTCGGCGCTTAAAAAAATGCGCGAATCCCAAACTAGCATTTATACAAAATGCACACACAATCTGGATAACAGAAATCGGTGACAGAAATGCTTTATCGGAAGATGAAAAAGGCCACACCTGACCTCTCCATCCTCGGGTTCGGGTGCATGCGGTTCCCCCTGAAAGAAAGCGGGCAGATTGACGAGGAAAAAACAACTTGGATGATCCGGTACGCGATCGACCACGGTGTGAATTATATCGATACTGCGTATCCCTATCACAACGGTGAAAGCGAACCAGTCGTCGGACGTGCACTCGCCGAGGGGTACCGCGAAAATGTGCACCTCGCGACCAAGCTCCCGAGCTGGCTGATAAAATCCCGGGAGGAAATGGACAAGTATCTCGATGAGCAGCTCACCCGGCTCAGAACCGACTCCATCGATTTTTATCTCTTGCACGGGCTCACGCAGCCGTTCTGGGAGAACCTCTCGGCTCTCGGCGTCACGGACTTTCTGGACGATGCCATCGCGGACGAGCGGATCCGCTACGCCGGGTTCTCATTCCACGACAACACGAAGGTCTTCAAGGAGATCGTGAAAAGTTACGACTGGACATTTGCCCAAATCCAGTACAATTTCATGGACGAGCACTACCAGGCAGGGACGAAGGGGCTGAAATACGCGGCGAAGAAAGGGCTCGGCATCGTGGTCATGGAGCCGATCCGGGGCGGTCTGCTTGCCAAGGAGCTTCCTGGTATCTCAGAGATCTGGAAGAAGGCAGACGTCCAACAAACCCCCGCAGAATGGGCGCTCCGCTGGGTCTGGAACCATCCGGAAGTGACCGTCGTCCTCTCCGGCATGTCGGCACCGGAGCAGGTCCGGCAGAATGTCGATCTCACAGAAAACGGGTTACCGAACTCATTGACGAAGGCAGAACTCACCCTGTTCAAGAACGTAAAAGAAGAGTTAGAGAAGCGGATCATAATCCCCTGCACCGGATGCAAGTACTGCATGCCGTGTCCGCACGGTGTGAGCATCCCGGAGTGCTTTGAATATTATAACCGGGGGCATAGACGAAGACGAGGAACAGACCCGACGGATTTATTTGGCGTTCCTCGGCGGTGCCATGGACGGCACTCCAAGGTACGCATCCTTCTGCCAGGAGTGCGGGGAGTGCGAAGAGAAATGCCCCCAGAGTCTCCCGATCCGCGATAACCTGAAGAACGTAGTGGAATATTTCGGGAAATAATATGAAGTGGGGCGAGACATCTAAAGCCGCAAATGTATAAAGTCCAGCGCATACAATAGCGGTTTGTTATACGCTTAGCTACGCAGTTAAGGAGGCGCTCGGATTATGACGGCTATGGTACCGCAATGTTATTTCTGTAAGCTCCATGAGCAAGGTATAAAATGCGCCAAATACGACCAAATCGCCCCCGAAATATTGGTTAACCTGAGGAAGTGCACGTTTAAAGAAGATACCGACCCGGAGGAGGGCAAACGATGACGATACTAGAGAAGGTAGTAAAATACGGATTTATCTTCTTTATTGGCTCCGCCTTAACGGTGGGGGGCGTTTGCGGCCTTATGGCCATATTCGGTTTTATGTTCAGCGCGCTCTGAATTCTAGAGCGCCAATCAAACGCGCTGAAAAGCGACGGATTAAGCTGGCAGTACTCGTATCTCAAGCCTTATCCTGGCGCTGTAGAGACTTTTCTTTATGAGGTTCATGACCTATTTCCCTTGCTGAGCCGGTGATCAAAACTACTTTGCCTTCAAATGATTTTGGATCAAATTCCACAGATTTCCTGTGCCTTTGCTTCAGAAGGAAGTACTATACCACCTGCAACCACTCCGGTTGCAGTTGTGGCAGCTAATTTTGAAACAAAACTTCTTCGACTTTCCATCTTATTCTCTGATTTTTAGTTGTTTAAATTATTATTGTATAATGATGTTTCCAACAAAGTGACGATAACATTTTGAACGAGCAGCATAGCGTGTTCCTTTCGCCCGTTCCGTAGCTCTTAGCTCCCTGTCCCTTTTTTCGATTTCCTTTGGTATTTGTGCTGCTGCAACAGAATGACGCGACACCGTCTCCATTTGAGGTCAAATACGGGCATGAAGGCAATTTGCATTTCACTAAGGGCACGAATATGAAGTGGATGTTGCAGAGCAACTTTGACACATTTATTCATTCACCTTCAACCCCTCAAGAACTTCTTCTAAGATCTCTCTCACCCGTCTATTGGTCATCGCTGCAGAACGGGCCAGCGTGGTTTCAGGGAACGAAACGTCTTTACACAGTTGATCTAGGTCTTCTTTCTCGTGGTTGAGCAAGTCAATAACTTCTAATAACCTCTCTTTCATTTATTCACCTTTCATATTAGGTAGGAGCTCATAACAGTCAGCTATTACTTCTTTGATTGTGTCAAGGTCTTCTTGCGCTGCCTATTGAGCCAGGGCTCATTGCCCACAACTTTTGTAATGATCATCAGCATTCAATCCTTCGGTGACAAAATACAGGTACCGGTGATTTCACATGCTCCAAAAAAGAGGGATAGTACGCGACCGTTAGACGGCTTTTATCTCAAAGTGTGAGCGCGCAGCTTGCACGCTAAGGCAGTTTTGATGACTTCCTTCTTTTTCGACAGATCAAACACGCGCAGCTCTCCATGCTCTCAAGCTTAAGCCTTTATAAACTGACAGTGAAGAAGGAAGCGTATGGTTGAACCGCGGGACACTGTTGAAATTGTAAATGTGGTTGCATCAACCGCCACTGGAGAAGAAAAAACCTCAAGCAAGCAACGCTCGAAAGTATGAGTAGCGAGCTGCGAGATAGAAACGCGTTTGCTGCGTCGCTGATTTCACGCGTTGTCATTATCATAGGGACGAAATCATGATCACTGAGAAGAGCAAAAGCAAGAATAGACCAATGGTGCGCCCACCTTTACTTTCCTCTTTCAACCGAGGCCAAAAAGTCTTAAGCCCTCCCGCAATAATAGGAGTATTCGCTAGGTAGCGACGCTTGCTATACTTAGGCTCGAAGACGCACGATCTAGACGCAAGCGTTTTGGACCTAAGCCCAGCGATAAGACGTAAGCCGCCACGCAACTGAGAATAGTGTCGCGGTAAGCTTTTTAACGCCGACACCACTTTTGACCAAGACAAAGGAGGATGACAGATCATTATGCCGACTGAAAAACCGGCCAAGAAAGGACGTCAAGACGCGCGCATACAGGTAAGTGAAAACGGGCCCTATATTGTGTCAGGATGGATTCCCCTTATCAAATTGACCATTAGCACGGATGTCGAGGGATATCCTCGCAGCTATGTCGTAGGCGAAGAATACCCGCTCAACGAAACGTATGCTCTGTGCCGGTGTGGGAAGTCGAAGAGCAAACCATTTTGCGATGGAACGCACGCCAACATACGTTTTGACGGTACCGAGATCGCCAGCCGAGCACCCTACCTCACTCGAGCGAGGAAAATCGACGGACCAGACCTTAAATTGACCGACGCTCCGGATTTATGCAATCACGCAGGTTTTTGTCTGAGAGCTACCGGAATTGGCAACTTGACCAGATCGTCAGACGACGCGGAGGCCAAGCGGTTAGCCATTGAAGAGGCAGGGAATTGCACTTCTGGACGTCTGGTGGCGTGGCATAAGGAGCCCGAAAAATCGATTGAGCCTGAATTCGAACCGTCTATCGCGCTCGTCGAAGAACCACACAAAGGCTGCAGCGGCGCCTTGTGGGTGCGGGGTAGCGTTCCGGTCGAGTCATCCGACGGTGGCGCCTATGAAGTCCGAAATCGCGTTGCCCTATGCCGATGTGGCGCCTCCTCCAACAAGCCTTTCTGTGACGGGAGCCACATGGTAATTAGATTTACGGATGGCGACACATCGCTTGAGAATCAATAGGGACTCGAAGATATTTTTCAACAAACTAAGTGGGCTTTGAAAGTCGCTGAGGCGGCGCTAGGCTCACCTTGGTGTGTCGTCTAAACATTTAACGAAAACGGAATGGGGTTCACTCAAATCCTTCGCTTACGCACCCAGAGTAGGTCGTTGTGCCGTCGAAGTGGACCCACAGGCAGAAGGTGCCGGCTAGCGAGATATAGCCGGTGAACGAGTAGGCGCCACTGGCCTCGGTGGTGGTGTTGGCGCTGATGCGGAACCAGTCGGCCCCGTTATACGATGCCTCAAGGTAGACCGGTTGGCCTGCGAGCGGAGTTGAAGGCGTCTTCTTCTCGTTTCAGCATTTTTAATCACGTCACGGCGATCCCCAAAATGATTATCACGATTCCAGCCAGCGTTCTGACGTATCTCTCGCCGTCGAACCAGACGTTGTGGTACTGTCCGTGTTTG
>Ga0208038_1000238_pt1 | contig 53688 bp, 44 predicted proteins | sample June2015DPH_16_1_FD_184714 | JGI IMG/M metagenome (GOLD analysis project Ga0208038, IMG submission 184714) | Peatland microbial communities from SPRUCE experiment site at the Marcell Experimental Forest, Minnesota, USA - June2015DPH_16_100... | ecosystem: Environmental > Terrestrial > Soil >...
GGCCGTGCTCACCGCCGCCGCCTTTTCCCTCAAAGCCCCCTACCTGTCCGAAAGATCCCGCATGACCCGTATACCGGCTGCCAGTGGGATAATAGTAGTAGGCATGTGGATAATAGGTATAAGGATAGTAATAGTTGGGGTAGCAATAGCCGTAGGGACAGTAGCCCCCATAGTAACCCCCGTAGTAGCCTCCATAGTAGCCTTCATCATAGCCCCCATAAGGCACGCAGGCGGCCAGGGTGACAACGAGACATAAGGAAAGCAAATAGCGGGTACGCATTATCCTCACCTCAAAGCCTTACCCGGTTTCGCCTCGGGCCTTGGATTGATACCGACCCGAGGAGAGCGCAACCCATCGGGTCCCGCAAACTTTCTCATGATGGATTACCTTTCCTGGTGAAAAAATCACTGATTCCAGGTTTAATTTAAGACCTGGAGGGAGGTTTTGCAACTGTCCCTGCGGAAAAGAAGGAAGGTCGGCCTCACCCTTTCGCGGCTATGCGGTGCTAACGGCTTGCTTCCTCTTGCCAGGTTATGTGCAGGTGGCCTCCGCCTTCCCCTGACTCACCAATACGGGTGGTGCCGGCCTGGAGTTCATCATGGGTGGCCTGCTCGGGAAGAATCTGCTCAGAAGGGGCTGGTATGCCAAAAATCTGGAAAATTTGTTTTTTCAGGGAAAGTCATGCTATCATGCGGCTGATGAGAGGATTAGGCTCCAAGAACAGAAACCTTCGGGGATTTTCCCCGGGCAAAGAGGTCCCCAAAACCATTTTAAACTGTGGTGGCCAGGGTTGCCGCATAATCTCGGAGCTAATGGCTTCGGATTAAGGGGAAAGCCCTGATGGAGAGAATCCTCACCGGGGATTGCGGCGACGGGTACGGGCAAAATTAAAGTGCGGGCTGGCGGGGAGGTAAAAAGTGGACGAGCGATAGCTTTCATTGAAAGTCATCGATTAATCGTATATTTGTAAATAAAAAATTTTAAAAAAGCAGGCGTCCATGGGAGAAGTAGTCCATACGTCACGGATCAAGATTGTGCGGGAAACGGGACCTACCCGCAGGGCCATGATTGAGGGCTTTTCAGAGCCGATTTATTATGGTGTTCACGGGGGGATCAAGAGGTTCTACAAGGTGGAGCCCGACAAGGAGTATGCGGCGACCCTTGATCATATCGTTGCCGCCACGGCAGGGTGAATGATGGGAACACTGGCCACGCTGATGGCCGGAAAGAAGATCCCAACGCCAGAGCATCTCTACTGGGCTGAGGTGGAAGGGGACATCGAGAACGTAAACAATGTCCTCAAGATCACGACGATCCGGGTAAAAATACATCTCAAGTGCCCAGATGAGAAGATGGCCGATGCGAAGGAGGCCTTTGCAAACTATATTGCCCGTTGCCCGGCAGGCCAAAGTGTCAAGGATTGCATCAAACTTGAAGACGAGCTAATCTTCGAGAAGTAGGCTGATATTAACGGGAGCATGGAAGAGGTTCCAGCTTTATCCCCTCTCCCCCGATGGGGGAGAGGGTTAGGGTGAGGGGGAATTTAATCTCTTTTCCGCTCCCATTAATAACACGCGAGCCTTCCAATGCAGGTATTATGAAAAGGGAGATCATATCCACACCCAGGAATCTTGAAGAAATTTGGAGAAATGGCGTATGCAAGAAATTCGCTTGACGAACAGATGGTTGTGGTCCTCGGCTTTGATTATCCTTGCCATACTACTGGAACTTGTTGGTCCGGCAGCGGCGCAATGGGGTGGTTTTGGTCGGGGTGGCGGACGAGGCGGTGACTCAGGGGCACATGGCCGCCAGGAATACAATCCCCAGACAGTGACGACGGTGAAGGGGCAGGTGGAGAGCCTGGGAAGTTATGGAATGACAGGATGGAAGGTCACACCAGGCATGCAGGTCCAGGGATTGCTCCTAAAGACCGATAAGGGCAATATTACAGTTCACCTGGGGCCACCCTGGTATGTCAGGAAGCAAGGCTTTGATTTAAAACAAGGGGACTCCCTGGAAGTGACCGGTTCTCAAGTTACCAGAGACGACCAGTCCCTGCTTCTCGCGGCCCAAGTCAAAAAAGATGGGCAGACCTTGAAAGTGCGGGATGAGCAGGGTGTGCCGCTTTGGCAGGAGCAGGATCGTGGCGGGCGAGGGACCGGAGGCAGGGGCCCGGGAGGAATGCGCTCTGGTGGGGGGAGTCCCGGCGGCCAAGGGATGATCAATTGGTAGCCGAAGGCCCGAGGCCTTATCAAGATTACCGCCATTTACCGATTTCTTATTAGCTGAACAGCATATTTTGATATTGTCGTCCTAGTTGTGCCTCAGAGCCGGCTGGCTCGCTCTGGTCAAACCTCATCTTGGCGCCATCGAAAGGGTAGGCGGCTTGCTGAGCACCCAACTGCAGGCGGGTACAACATGGGCCGAGACCGGAGGGCTTTCAGCCTTTCGGGGGCGCGGTGCGCCCCCGAAACTTCCTTAGATCATTAATCTCTGGCACCTTCCCGGTCGGCTGTCAAGCCCGGAAGCCGAGAAAAGCCATACGCCGGCATGGTCTCTGTGGTTGACCCTCCCTAACTTTTTAGATAAAAATAGTGGCGGGTTCCATTGTTGGGGCTTTCGCAGAAATTTAAAGATTCCGAAGTTATGGAAAAGATCCTGTTGACCCGGTCGGGCTATGAGAAGCTGGTGCGGGAGTTGGACCTCCTGAGCCGGGTGGAACGGCCGCAGCTAGTCCAGGAACTCCTGGAGGCAGCCCAGGAGGGGGGGGAGAAGAATCCCGATTTCCTCTCCGCCCTGGTCCAGCGGCAGCGCCTGGACCGGCGGATCCAGCAGTTGCAGCAGACCCTGGCCAACGCCGAGGTCCTGGTGGGGAGCAACCTGCCCCCCAATCGGGTGAGATTCAATTTCCTGGTCTTGGTTCGCAACCTGAGCAGCGGCCGGGAACGGGAATTTAAATTGGTGTCCACCATAGAGGCCAACGCCGCCCTGGGGCATCTCTCCACTTCGTCGCCCCTGGGCCGGGCTCTGCTTGGGCGGCACCTGGGAGAGAGGGTGGAGGTGCACACCCCCTCCGGCCTGAAGTTCTACCAAATTCTGGAAATTCGCATGGATAAAGGATGAATACCGGCCAGCACCCCGCCCACCGCCAGCGGTTCCATAGCAGCCAGGCCCGCCTGGGCCTGGCCTTCTGGACCCAGTCGGCCTTTTTCGTGGTGGAGCTGGTGGCTGGGATTATGAGCAACAGCCTGGCCCTGCTGGCGGACGCCGGCCATATGTTAAGCGACGTGGCGGCCCTGGGGCTCAGTCTCTTGGCCCTGAGCTGGGCAGGGCGGCGGCCCACGGCCCAGAAGACCTTTGGTTACCGCCGCCTGGAGATTTTGGTGGCCCTGATCAACGGCCTGGTCCTGTGGGCCATGGCCGGCTATATCTTCTATGCAGCCCTGGGCCGGCTTTTCCAGCCCCGGGAGATCAGCGGCAAACCCCTGTTGATCATCGCCAGCCTGGGCCTGTTGGTGAACCTTCTGGGGATGTACGTCCTCAGGCCCACCCGGGAGCACGGCCTCAACCTGAGGTCCGCCTTTATCCATCTGCTGTCCGATTCCTTCGCCTCCTTTGCCGCGGTGCTGGCGGGCCTGGCCATCCTCTGGCGAGGCTGGCAGTGGTTCGACCCCCTGGCCGGGATGGTGGTGGGGGTGATGATCGTGGCCAGCAGTTGGCAGTTGGTCTGGGAGGCCACCGAGATTCTGCTGGAAGCCACCCCCAGGCACATCGATCTGGCTCAGGTACAAAAGGCCCTGGAGGGGCACCCGGAGGTGAAGCTGGTCCACGATCTGCACATCTGGACCATTGCCTCGGGGATTTTTGCCGCCAGCGTCCATGTGACGGTGGACCATCCCCCGGACCGGGACTGCCTCACCTGGGAACTGGAAGAGATCCTGCGACGCCGCTTCGGCCTGGAGCACAACACCATCCAGCTGGAAGGCCCCGGTTTTCACGACCCCCAGGTGTGCCCGTTGACCCGCTTGGAAGAATTGACCGGCTAAGCCGCCGCCCTGGTCCCCGGCGGCCCCTTAAAGAAATTCCTGATCAGAGCTAAATTTAAGGAGGGCTCATGGCAGCAAAAGCTAACCGCTGGGAACTGAAGCCGGAAAATCTGCGAGCCGTTTGTAACCCCGACAATCTGGGTTTCGAAACCACCCTGGAGCTCACTCCCTTGAAGGAAAGAGTGGTGGCCCAGGACCGGGCGGTGCACGCCCTGGAGTTCGGCCTGGGAGTCAAGGACCTGGAATACAACATCTTTGTGGCCGGGCCGCCCCGTGCCGGGAAAACCGAGACCATCATGGGCTACCTGGCGGAGCTGGCGGCCAAGGACCCTTCTCCCTGCGATTATATCTACATCTATAATTTCCGCGACCCAGAGAAGCCCCAGAGCCTCAATCTGCCTAAGGGCCTGGGCCGGGTCCTCAAGGCCGACATGGAGGAACTCATCTCCACCCTGCGGGTGCAGGTCCCCGAAGTGTTCGAAAGCGAGGATTACTCCAACCGCCGGGAATCCCTGATGCACACCATCACCCAGGAACGCAACGCCATTCTCCAGGAATTGAACTCCAAGGCGGGAGAGGAGGGCTTCATCCTCAACATCTCGCCCACCGGGCTGATGATCTTCCCGGGCAAAGAGGGCAAGCCCTTGGGTGAAGAAGAGCTCAAGGCCCTGAATGACGAAGATCGGGAAAAGCTGCGGCAGAAGTCGACCCAGCTCCATGCAGTGATGAACGACGCTATCCGCAAGATCCGTAAGATGGAGAAGGAATACCAGGAGAAGGAGAAGAAGCTGGACCAGGACGTGGCCCTCTATGTGGTGGGACACCTCATGGAGGAGCTGCGGGAGAAGTATAAGGATCTCCCCCAGGTCCTGGTTTATCTCAACGATGTCCAGGAAGATGTCCTGAAGAACATTGAAGACCTGAAGCGGCGGCCGGGGACCCAGGGCCCCTTTCCCTTCCCCATGCCGGAGCCCAGTTTTACCCAGTACCAGGTGAACGTCTTCGTGGACCACAGCGAAACCACGGGCGCCCCGGTGGTCTTTGAAAACAATCCCACTTATCCCAACCTCTTCGGCGCCATGGAACGCCGGGCCCAATTCGGCGCCCTGGTGACGGACTTCACCATGATCCGCAATGGCTCGCTGCACCGGGCCAACGGCGGCTACCTGGTCCTGAAGGCCCTGGACCTGCTGCGCTGGTCCATTTCCTACGAGGCCTTGAAACGCTGCCTGAAAAACGGGAAAATCGGCATTGAGGACCCGCTGGAAATGTTCGGCCTGATCACTACCCGCGCCCTGCAGCCCCAGCCCATTCCCCTGAACATCAAGATCATCCTCATCGGCGACCCATATATCTACCAGATTCTCTATACCTACGATGAAGACTTTCAAAAGTTCTTCAAAATCAAGGCCCAGTTCGACTGGCGAATGCACAAGACCGAGGACCACCTTAAGAAGTTCTGCGCCCTGGTGGCCGGGTATTGCAAGGAACAGGAGCTCCTGCCCTTGCACAAGACAGGCATGGCCCGCCTTATCGAGTATGCCGGCGAGTTGGCCGGTCACCGGAGCAAGCTCACCCTGCAGCTCATGGAGGTCCTGGACACCTTGAAAGAGGCCAACTACTGGGCCCGGAACAATACCCACCAGGAGGTCTTGGGCACCGACGTGGAAAAGGCCATCCAGGAGAAGACCTATCGGGCCGACCTGCCGGAAGAGAAGCTGCAGGAATTAATCGACGAAGGCATGCTCTTCATTGAGACCTCGGGCCAGGTGGTGGGCCAGATAAACGGCCTCTCGGTCTATGCCCTGGGGGACCACGCCTTTGGGCGGCCCAGCCGCATCACCGGCACCATCGCCCTGGGCCGGGAAGGGGTGGTGGCCATCGACCGGGAGTCCCAACTCTCCGGAAGCACCCATAACAAGGGGGTGCTGATCCTGGCGGGTTTCCTGAAGAGCCGCTTTGCCCAGGATAAGCCCCTGACCCTGAGCGCCAGCCTCGCCTTCGAGCAGAGTTATGGCATGGTGGAGGGCGATTCCGCCTCCATGGCGGAGCTGGCCACCCTGCTCTCCGCCCTGGCGGACGCGCCCCTGGCCCAGAATATCGCCATGACCGGTTCGGTGAGCCAGCGGGGCGAGGCCCAGCCCATCGGCGGGGTCAACTGGAAGATCGAAGGGTTTTATAAGGTTTGCAAGGCCCGGGGTCTGGATGGGGCTCAGGGGGTCATCATCCCCAAGGCCAACGTCCAGGACCTGATGTTGAAAACAGAGGTGGTTGAGGCGGTGGCGGCAGGGCAGTTCCACGTCTGGGCCGTGGGTCACGTGGACGAGGCCATAGAGCTGTTAACCGGCCTGGCCGCGGGGCAGCGTCAGCCCGACGGCTCTTTCGAGGCCGACACCCTCAATGCCCGGGTGGACCAGAAATTGCGCCAGATGATGGAACTGGCCCGGGTGCTGATGAAGGGGGAAGAGGAGGCCGGCAAAAAATCCGAGACCGGGGCCCCGGCCCCGGCCTGCGGCAGATGATGAGCGCCGGGAGCGGGTTGGCGACCGCGTCCGGCAGCCCCAAGCCAGTGGTCTGGTTCGTAATTGACTATCCGTTGAAAATGACTGATTATTAACCCCTCTTGGTAAAAGGGGGGGTAGGGGGGATTTAATATAACTTCTTGAAATCACCCCTAAATACCCCTTTTTCCAAGGGGGACTTAACTCAAGCCAAGTCCAGCGTTCCGGGCCTGATATTATGTCCAGCTAATAATGAAACACTCCCTAGCAAATATCTAAAGGCAAGCCGGAGGTTAAGATGCACCGTCGCGATTTTCTCAGGTATATGGCGGCCTTGGGCCTGGCGGCCGGGGTCGGACGCCGCCTGGTGTTGCCGGAGGAAGTTTGGGCCCTGGACTCCGGACCCGGGCCGGCGATCTCCGCCGATGAGGCCCTAAAGATCCTCCAGGACGGGAATGCTCGCTATCTGGAGGGAAAGCCCCAATACCCCCATCAGGGCCGGGAGCGCCGGGCCTTGACCGCAGGGCAAGGCCAACACCCCCTGGCCGCGGTGCTCTCCTGCTCCGATTCCCGGGTGCCGGTGGAGCTGATCTTCGACCAGGGGCTCGGCGATCTCTTCGTGGTGCGGGTGGCCGGTAATGTAGCCGCCACCGATGAAATCGGCTCCCTGGAATACGCCGTGGACCATCTCAACACCCCGCTGGTGGTGGTCCTGGGTCATAGCCAGTGCGGGGCGGTGACCTCGGTGCTGGAAAACGCCAAACTCCCGGGCAGCATCCCAGCCCTGGTGGCTCCCATTAGGGCGGCGGTGGCCAGGGCCAGGGAGGAGAATCCCGGGGCCGCCGGGGAAGCCCTGTTGGAGGCCGCCATCAAGGACAACGTCTGGCAGGCCATGGAAGACATTCTGCAAAAGAGCCCCCTGATCAAGGCCGGGGTGAAGTCCGCCAAGACCAAACTGGTGGGGGCCTTCTATGAGCTGGACACCGGCCAGGTGCAGTGGCTGGGGCCGCACCCCAACCAGGAGAAGCTGCTGGGCGGCAAGGGCAGGGAAGGCCCCAAGACCCGTGCCAGGGAGGGAAAAAAGCGGCCAGAGCCGGAAGAATTAAGGTAATAGCTCTCAGCGGTCAGCTTTCAGCTTTTTGATAAACGAGGTTAGCATTAGGTCAACTTCTACAGTTTTTTTGATGGCTTTTTTGCCACACATTTTGTTTTTTGAAACCTTCATTAGCTTTCGCTTTTGGTCTTTTGCCCTTAACTGAAAGCTGAAAGCTGAAAGCTGATCGCTGAAAAAATTGGGGAAGGCCCGGAACTTAATCCGAACCTTCCCTTCCGGCCGACTCCCAGGTGGATTCCTCAGGCCGCCGCCCCACCCCCGGCCCCCGAGGCCATTGCGGGTGACGGTAGCCGGCAATTCCGTAATGGCGCACCCAGGTGCGCCCTCAGGGCGATTCCTGCGCCCCGCCCCCTACAGAACCAATCAGCAGCACTTATATCCCTTACCCTCTTGTATCTCCACCACCGGCCGTTCGCAGGCCGACTCGGAGCTGGCGCACCAATCCGGCAGGGGTTCTCCGGTGCCCTCCACGGGGCGCTCGTATTGGGTTACCACCTGCCAACCCTTGCTGGTCCAGGCGGACAGGGGCGGCGGCGGGGAGCCTCCGAACTTGAAGTTCTTGGGGCCCCGGGTGTCCAGCATCTGCACCTCCACCTCGTGGCCGTCCTTCTTAACCTTGTAGCCCCACTCGTAGTTGTTGCTGGTGGAGGGCGTGGTATTCTTGCCGAAATACTTGATGGTGTCGCCCGCGACTTTAACCCGGGAATAGGTGAAACAACAATCACCCGTGCCGGAGCCCCCGGGGCCGGTTAACCCCCCACACCCGCAGTTGGCGGCCTTCAGCTCCAGACCGTCCACCTTGTAACCGCCGTGCACCTTCTCAAAGCAACTCATATTATTCTCCTTAATCAATATTTGAAGTCCTTTGGATGAAAATTAGCGTGGCAGACGCCGGCATCGCCACGTTAGCCACGGCGCCCGAGATCGTTAACCAATTAATTTAACAACATTATTACCATAATCGTTGTTAAAAGGTAATAATCCCCGGGAGTAAAGCCAATAGGCAGAAAGACCTATTCCGAACTAGGCAAAATTACCTAAACGGAAGGGAGAGGAGGCTTTCTTTAAAGGAGGATGAGCTGGGAACCGGCGTGCCCCGGCAGGTGATCGCCAACGTGAGCGGGAATTCTTGGGGAGTCCTGGTTAGGGCGGCGGGCACAGCCCGCCCTGGAAGCGGGTAGGAGAGGGGTTTTCTAGGGCGGCCTGTGGCCGCCGGTTATCGAGGCTAGGAATTGCGACCTGGGTGGCGGCATACCCCGGTTATCCAGCGGCGAGGGCGCTTGCGGCCATTTTGCTTAACCAGGGAGATTAAGTGGATTTTCGCAGAGGTTTCGCTAGTTCGGGGATTCGATACAGGCGTAGGCGGAATGGTTGTGAATCGACTCGAAGTTTTCCGATTCTACCGCGAACCAGCTAAAGTTGTCGTTCTGGCCGAGGCGGTGGGCAATCTCCCGGACCACGTCTTCCACAAACATGGGGTTGGAGTAGGCCTTTTCGGTGACGAACTTCTCGTCCCGCCGCTTCAACAGGGCATAAACCTCACAGGAAGCCGATTCTTCCACCAGGCGGATCAGGTCTTCGATCCAGAAGAATTTGCGGTAACGCACCTGCACCCGCACCTCTCCCCGTTGGTTGTGGGCGCCCACCTTGCTGATTTCCTTGGAGCAGGGGCACAGGGTGGTGATGGGCACGGTGATCCCCACCGTCGGGTCCAGGCGGCCGTCCTCGTAAAGCGCCCCGGTGAAGGTGCAGATATATTCCATCAAACCCCGGGCCCCGGTAACCGGAGCCTCCTTGTCGATGAAATAGGGAAAGGTCATCTCGATGTGGGCCGATTGGGCGTGCAGGCGCCGGCGGGTCTCTTCCAGGATGGGGCCGATCTTCTTGAGGCTGATATCCCGGCGGAATTCGCTGAGGATCTCGATGAACCGGCTCATGTGGGTGCCCTTGTGGCGATGGGGCAGGTCGACGTACATGTTGATCCGGGCCACGGTGTGTTGGGTGCCCTTGAATTTATCCAGCACCACGATGGGGTAAGAGATGTTTTTCACCCCCACCTTGTCGATATCGATGGTGCGGGGGCTCACGTGGTTTTGGACGTCGGTGAGGTCCGTGACGGTGGTGATCTTGGTGGGAGATTTATCGCTGGGCATGGCTTTTATCCTTCAGGCTCGGTTAGGCGCTAACAAAAAATTCTCAGGTCAGGTTTACCTGAAGCGCTCGGCCACCGCCCGGGCGTGGAGCGGCAGCCCCTCACTCTCCGCCAGGGTGATCACCGTGTCCTTAAGACTGGCCAGGGCCTCCCGGGAGAGATGCTGAAAAGTGGGCTTTTTGATGAAATCGTCCACCGACAGACCGGAAAACATCCGGGCGCAGCCCCCCGTGGGCAGCACGTGGTTAGTCCCGGAGGCATAGTCCCCCACTGGCACCGGGGCGTAAGGCCCCAGAAAGATGGAGCCGGCATGGCGGATGCGGGGCAAGAGGGCGAAGGGCTCCCGGGTGACGATCTGCAGATGCTCGGCGGCGTAGAGGTTGGCGAACTCCACCGCCTCCTCCAGGGTCTCCGTAACCAGCGCCGCGGAGTATTTTGTATTTTTTGTCAGGGAAAGGGCCGCCTCGATGATCTCCCGCCGGGGCAGGTGGGGGAGCTCCGAGTTGATGAGCTCCACTACCTTTTGGGCCAGCTCCGCCGCGGGGGTGACCAGGACCGCGGCGGCCTCGGGGTCGTGCTCCACCTGGGACAGGAAGTCTATGGCCAGCAACCGGGGCTCGGCGGTCTCATCCGCCAGGATCAGGACCTCGCTGGGGCCGGCGGGGGAGTCGATGTTCACGACGCCGAAGACCAGGAGTTTGGCGGCGGTGACGTACTTGTTGCCCGGCCCCACGATCTTGTCCACCCGGGGCACCATCTCCGTGCCGTAGGCCAGGGAGCCGATGGCCCAGGGCCCGCCGATCTTGAAGAGGCGGCTGGCGCCGGCCAGATGGGCCGCCACCAGGGTGGCGTGGTTCACCGCCATCCCCGGCCCCGGCGGGGTGGCGGCGATGATTTCCTGCACCCCGGCCACCTTGGCGGGGATGATGGTCATCAGGGCGCTGGAGGGGTAAGAGGCCAGCCCTCCGGGGATATAGCAGCCCACCCTCTCCAGGGGTCGGCTCAGGCGTCCGGCCAGGATGCCGGGCTGCACTTCCATGGCCCACATCTCTCGGTCTTGCTGGGCCCGGTGAAACTTTTCGATGTTGGCCGCGGCCGCCTTAAGGGCCGCCAGCACCTCCGGGTCCACGGCCCGGTAAGCGGCCGCGATCTCCTCCGGGGCGGCCTCCAGGTCGGCAAGGGTGAGATCGGCCTTGAACTGCCGGTGCTGCCGCAGGGATTCGGCGTCCCCCTCCCGGCGCAGGGCGGCCAGGATGGGAGCCACCTGGGCCAGCACCTCGCTCACGTCTCCCCGGGAGCGCACGAGGATGGTCTGCCGGCGGGCCGGGGAAAGCCTCTTCAAGTATTCGATTTGCAAACCTGCCATGCGCAGGCGCCGCCTTTCCGGGCAATAAGATCCTGGCAGAAAAAATTATATAGAATTGTTGGTGAAATCACAAATTTTAACGCAGCCGGAATAGGGCACAGGTTGGAAAGCCTGGGCGAACTCCGGCTGGGAACGGGAGGAAAGAAAAATGGTGGGCAGCGCCCGTCCTACATTTTTGCTTCCGGCGCAAGCGTCAGGCGCCTCTTGGGCGCCGTTATTTACCGGTTTTCGCCAGTTGGCCTATGGCAACACCGGGCATTTATTCTTATTCTTTTCCCACCATCATCAGGTAATCATCAGGGATTTGCGAAAAGAGGCAGCTCAGCGGCTGAATTTGGTTGGAATGAATTGACCTTTATAGAGGGATACGGTAAAAACAGGGACAATATGCAATGTAAAAGTGAAAATCTACCTGCTTGCCTTAAGCTAATTAGCGTCATTATCCTGCTGGTTGGCTTGGGTAGTGCCATCCTGATTTATCAGAGCGCTGGCAACTATACCAGCACTGTTTTGGGTTATGAACAAGGGAATGGAACAATTTATCCGATGGACCCTGAAGATTACAAGACGTATTCACGGGATATGGAACTCTACGGCGGCACGGCAAATGTGCTTCTGGATGAGTTAAGGCGATGGTTTGACGGGTTATGGCATGGGAAGTCACTCGCCTTCATAGTAGCCTGTACCACCATTTTATTATCTTCCGGTCTTTTCTATGCTGCTAACCATTTGGCGCCCCTGTTAAAAACTGACGGCGGCAGTGAGAGCAATCGGGATGGAACCGGGTAAAATTATCCTCGCGCGGCCGTGAAAGCAGGGAGGTCATAAATGGTACACAGGCGGGACGCCTGGGCTGCCTCCGGCGTTACCAAATCCTCCTACCTTAGCACTATTTCGGCGGCAAGTTGGCTATTTCTGATTACCAGGTTTATTTTGTGGCCAGATCAGTCTCGTGACCAGGCCGGGACGTAAAAGCCCCGGAGTAACCGGCAAAGGTTAAGAAATGAGTCCCAGAAGACGGCAAAAGCGGCAGCCCTCCCGGGAAGTGCAGGTGATGCGCGCTTTTCAGGAGGCGGCCCGACCCTTACTACCCGCGGAGTTGCTTCAGGCAATGAAGGTGGACGCGGCCCAGGCGGAGGCGGTCAACACCGCAGTGGAACTCCTGGTGGCCCAGGGCCGGCTGGTTTCCCTGAAGGGCGGCCGCTATGGCCTGCCGGAAAAGATGAACCTGATGGCCGGGGAGCTCTCGGTGCACCCCGACGGCTACGGCTTCGTCACCCCGGAGAGCGGCGGCGGACAAGACATCTACCTTACCGCGGTGAACTTGAAGGAGGCCTGGCACGGCGACCGGGTGGTGGTGCGAATTGAGGGCCGCCGGGGCCGCCGCCGGGAGGGCAGGGTGATCCGTATCCTGGAGCGCCGCCTTCAAGAGGTCCTGGGCCGCCTGTGCCTGGCGGACCAGGTCTATTACGTGGAACCGGAAGACGAGCACCTCCTCTTCAACCTGATCATCCCCCCGGAGCAGTTGGCAGGCGCCGAGCCCGGGCAAATGGTGCGGGCGGCGGTGACCCACTATCCCACTGCCCACCTCAACCCCCAGGGGGCCATCACCGAGATCCTGGGAGCGGTGGAGGACGCCGAAGTCCAGACCCGGTTGGTTCTCCTTAAATATGGGCTGCCGGATGAATTTCCGCCGGAGGCGTTATCCGAGGCCGAAGGCATCCCTGCCGGGCTGTCCTCCCAGGTTCTCAAGGACCGTTTGGACTTGCGGCGTCTGCCCCTGGTGACCATCGACGGCGAAAGCGCCCGGGACTTCGACGACGGCATCTGCGTCGAGAAGAAACCCGGGGGCTCTTTCACCCTGTATGTGGCCATCGCCGACGTCAGCCACTACGTGGCCCCGGGCTCGGCCCTGGACCGGGAGGCCTGGGAGCGGGGCAACAGCGTCTACTTCCCCCAACGGGCCGTGCACATGCTGCCGGAGCGGCTGGCCACCGACCTCTGTAGCCTTAAGCCCGATGTCGATCGCCTGGCGGTGGTCGTTATCCTGGATTACGACCGCCGCGGCCGGCTGCAGCGCTTCGAGTTCGACCGGGCCCTGGTGCGCAACCACGCCCGCCTCACCTACCGCCTGGTGCAGCAACTGCTGACGGAAAAAGACCGTAACCTGCGGCGGCCATACCGGGATTTTCTCAAGATGCTGGGATGGATGGCGGAACTCTGCGCCTTGCTGCGGGAGCGGCGGGGGGAGCGGGGCAGCCTGCTGATGAGCCTCCCGGAGGCGGAGGTGGTCCTGGATGAGCGGGGCTGGCCGGTGGACGTGCGCCGGGTGGACCAGCTCACCTCCCACCAGATTATCGAAGAATTCATGATCGCGGCCAACGAGGCGGTGGCGGTCTTCATGGGGGAGCCTTCCCTTTTCCGGGTGCACGAACGGCCCAATGCCGACAAGCTGACCGCCTTTGGCGCCTATCTCAAAAGCCTGGGTTTCGTTCTGCCCAAGGGGGCCCAGAGGGACCCCCGGGTGTTGCGGGGCTTCCTGGAGGAGGTGCGCCGCACCCCCCTGGCCCCCATGGTGCAGCTCATGCTGCTGCGCTCCCTGAAGCAGGCCCGCTACGCCGGGGAGGCCCTGGGCCACTACGGCCTGGCTACCGAGTGGTACACCCATTTTACCTCCCCCATCCGGCGCTATCCCGACCTGTTGGTGCACCGGCTGTTGCTGGCCAGGCTCGCCGGCGGCAAGGTTAAAACACTCTCCCCGAAGCCGGAGGACCTGGAGGCCGCCGCCATCCACCTGAATAAACGGGAGCGCTTGGGGATAGAGGCGGAGCGGGAGATGCTGGCCCGCATGCAGGTGCGCTGTCTGGCCCAGCGGGTGGGGGAGACCTTCTCCGGGATGGTCACCGGAGTTAACGCCTTCGGGTTTTTCGTCTCCCTGGACGAGGTCTTTGCCGAAGGGTTGGTGCGCCTGGTGGACCTGCCCAACGACTACTACCGCTACGATGAAGTGCGGATGCGCCTGACGGGCCGTAAAACCGGGGCCAGCTTCGCCCTGGGGGATCGGGTGCGGGTTAGGGTGGCCCACGTGGACCTGCGGCGGCGCCACGTCAACCTGGTGCTGGCCGGGGAGGTGGCCGGGGAACCGGAAGAGCCTTGAGAGGAAGGGAAGGGTGGGGGTTCCGGGGGCAGCTTAAGCGCGGTCAAAGGTCACCGCCAGCCGGGTGGCCGGGACGGCAGCACCGGCGTCCCGCGCGGGTCCTGGTCTAACAGCCCCGCAGTTCCACCGTCGGGTGGATGGCCTGGAGCCTGGTCAGGAAGACATGAAAATCGTCGAATTGTGCCAGAAGCCGGATCTTGGCGCCATCGGTTCTGACCAGGAAAAATCCAAGGTGGGATGAGGGTTTGATGGACCTGATTTCCCCGGCCCGCACCACCCATCTCCGCAAGATACTGCGAAACTCTATGGCGCCATCCGGGGTCAAGGTTATCTGGTGCGGCAGGCGGAGGATAGAAAACAGGGATAGGCAGATAGCGGCAAGGAAAAATACCCCGAACAAGGGAGGGGGAGCCTTGGGCGTCTTAACCAGTAACGGCAACCCTATCATTGCGAAGCCGACCCCGGCTAATGCCAAAGCCACGAACCCCAGCTGCAGCTTCACGCCAGGCGACAGGTATAACTTATAAACCGCCGGTTCTTCCGTGCTTCCCATCTTCGTTTCCTCAGATTGTCCCTCATAATTCCGGGGCCCCGGACGGGACCAGGCAGACGATGATCAACAACTCCTTACCGGGGTTGCGGATTTGATGTTCCTCCTGGCCCGGGATGAAGACCACGTTGCCGGATGCCACCCGGCGCCACTGGCCCGAGCCGTAGATCTCGGCTTCCCCCGCATGAATGAACATCTCATGCTCCCACGGGTGGGCGTGCTTCGGGGTATGCCCTCCCGGGGCGATCTCAAAGACGCGCATGCAAAAATTCTGGGCGCCGTCCTGCTTGCCGATAACCACCCGGGCCGCGATTCCCTGGGCTGCGCCCTCGGAGAACTGGGTTGCCGGGGCGGCGGTATAGGGCATGATCTTCATGATCTCCTCCTGGTCAGGCTAAAGGATGTCCTTGTGGGGCAGATAGTGGTTTGTTTCGCAATTGATTATCCATTGAAAATGACTGATTTTTAACCTCCCCTTTGGGAAAGGGGGGAAGGGGGGATTTTGTAACCATTTCAAAATCCCCCTAAATCCCCCTTTTTCAAAGGGGGACTTTAAACCAGCTTTTGGTAGGACTAGGCAAAAAAATTGCCATATATTTTATGAAGCATGACACTAGTGGTTGGGGGGAGAACTCGAGCCATGTTTCCCACAGTCAGTCCCGTTTCTCGACAGGCGGGGACGCCCGCTCCACTGGCGCCTGTCCGCCCAGCAATTTAAGGGATTGTAAGAAGGCCTCGGGCTCAGGGCGGCTTTTCTGATCCTTGGGGGTCACCACCATGATTTGGTACATGCGGTTGCCGACGATGAACAGCCGCCCCTGCAGCCGCCGCATCTCCGGCCCCGTTTGGCCGCCGGTTTCGATGACCAGCTCCCGGCCCGGGTTGCCCATAAGGGTGAGCTTGCCTTCCCGGATCAGTCTGCCGCTAACCTTGGCTACCGAGCCATCGCGGCTCGCGTCCAGCATCTCCTCCAGCCTGTCCGGATGGACCAGTCCCGGGGGATAATCCCAATAACTCACAAAGTAACCGGTATCCCCCCGTTGGCCCGAGAAAATATGGAGTTCGATCTTGTCGCCCTGGGTCTCCAGCGATTGCACCATCTCCTCCAGCGGCGTCGGCGTCATCACCGAAAAGCGGCCGGCCTCGGATTTTAACTCCCGGGGCTGGGGAGCCCGATTGCAGGCTGACAGGCAGAAGGCGAGCAGCAGAGAAATTAAGATGATGACGCTCTTCCTCATTGGACGGCTCTCCCGCGGTTTATTTGGGTTTCGCATGTGGTTTCCCTGGTCTTATGCTTATTCCAAAGCCCGCATGAACTCTTCCAGAGAGACCACCCTGGCATAAAAGGAAGCCAGGGCTGCCATGAAGGCCCCGTGTACCTGGCGGGCCGGGATCAGCGTCTCCGCAAACACCAGGTCCCGGGTGGCGCAGGCGTCATGGATGACCATGCAGGAAAACCCGTGGTCCACTGCGGCCCGGGTGCTGGCATCGATGCACATGTGGCTCATGGCCCCGCAAATTACCAACTCCCCCACCTCGGCTGCGGCCAATCGCTCCTTCAAGCCCGTGTCCCGGAAGCTGTTGGGGAAGTGTTTGTTAATGACCGTCTCCCCCCGCCGCGGGGCGATACTGGCATGGATTTGCACCCCCGGGGTGTCGGGAAGGAAGAAGGCCGCGCCTTTTCGGAGCGAAACGTGCTGGATATGATAGGTGGGCCATTGCCGGCGGCGAAAGGCTGCCAGCAACGCCTGGGCCTGGGAGGCCGCCTCCTCCATCCCCACCAGCTCCATCGGGCCGCCGGGAAAGTAATCGTTCTGGATATCCACCAACAGCAAGCCCTTTTTCATTCGGACCTCTCAACCGCCCCGGGGATACTGGTGGCCGCACCACTGGTTCTCGAGGCGTTCCCCGAGGCTTCCTTAATTTTCCGGTGCAGCGCATGGCCCCTGCAAGTCGCAGATGGGAGCCGACAGCCGCCGATGCCCTTCCACCAGGCGGATCAGGTAGTTCTGCCATTCCTGCCAGGAGGCCTTAGGGGTGAGGCCCAGGTTTTCCAGGGGGACCTCGGCCCGGGCGCTGGCCAGGTGGCCGCCGGCCTGGCCCATCTTGCCGAAGGCCTTGACCGCCAGGTGGTTGGCGTCCTTGTGCAAGCCGTTATTGCGAAAGATCACCACCAATCGCTTCTCATAGATGCCGCCCACGATGGTCCAGGCGATCTCCCCGACCTTGAGGAAGAAGTCCGCCAGGATGACCAGGATGTCCGGGGTGGCGACCTCTCCCAAAAAGGCATAGATGCGGTTTTGCCGGATGCAGTAACGGTTCAGGGCCAGTTGGAAGGAGCCCAGCATGACCAGGTTTAATTCTGAAGATTCGAGACGCCGCACCAGGGATTGGCGGGTGAACTGGAAGAGGTAGTGAAAGGCCCGCATGTCAGCTTCCACCGCGGGACGATCAAAATTGGCGGTGTCGGTCTTGATGGCGTAAAAAAGGGCGGTGGCCAGCTTTGGGGAGGGTTTGATGCGGGCCTCCCGTAAATACTCAGTCATGATGGCGGCAGTGGCCCCATACTCCGGCCGGATGTCCACAAATCCCCCCCGGGTGTCGGGCAGGCGGGGGTGGTGGTCGATGATCGCGTCGAAGGGAACGGCGCCGAAGGCCTTCCAGTGCCCCGGCTGGCTGTCCACCATGGCCTTGCGCGGGAAATCCCTGGGATCGATCTCCTGGAAGGGGTTCAGGGTGATTTCCAGGAGTTTCACCAGGCGCTGATTTTGGGGACGGGTGATGGGGCAGATGGGGGAGATGATGCAGGCCGCCAGACGACGCCAAAGGAGGCGCTTCAAGGCCAGGGCGCTGGCGATGGAGTCCGGGTCCGGGTAGATGAGGATCAGCAGGCGGTCCTCGCGGGAAAAAAGCTGGTAGAGTCGCTGCACCGGCTTGCGCATGGGGGTGGCCGTTCCTGCCGGCCATTGTAACCCAGGTAAGCGGCCCCGGGCAAATTACTTTTACGGTTTTTCTTTGCCATCAGGGTTCCGGTGCCATATATATATCGGATAAGTCTGGGCCGGGGATGCTGGAAAGTCTCTCGCCCCCCGCTAGATGGGAGGCTTCATGGACAAGACCCCCAAGGTGGTGGAGCAGATCCTCCGGGGAGAGGTGCGGGCCGCGGCCCGGCTGATGCGGGAGCTGGACGATGGAGAGCCGGCGTCCCGGGAGGTTCTTAAAAACCTATACCGTCATGGCGGCCGGGCCCATATCCTCGGAATCACCGGGGCTCCGGGAGTGGGCAAGAGCACCCTCACCGACCGCTTGATTCAATATCTGCGCCGGGAAGGCAAGACCGTGGGGGTAGTGGCGGTGGACCCCACCAGCCCCTTTTCCGGCGGGGCTATTTTGGGGGATCGCATCCGTATGCAGCGCCACGCCCTGGACGAAGGGGTCTTCATCCGCTCCCTGGCCACCCGGGGCCATTTCGGCGGCCTCACCGCCTCGGCCCGGGCGGTGATTATGGTGCTGGACGCCATGGGCAAGGACTACGTCCTGGTGGAGACCGTGGGGGTGGGCCAGGATGAGGTGGAGATCGCCGCCACCGCCTATACCACCATCGTGATCACCGTGCCGGGTCTGGGGGACGATATTCAGGCGATCAAGGCCGGCATCCTGGAGGTGGCCGATATCCTGGTGGTGAACAAGGCGGACCGGGAAGGGGCCTCCCGCGTTTACCAGGATCTGCTGCGGATGCTGGAGCTGCGGACCAAAGGAAGGGAATCGGCCTGGCGCCCCCCGGTGCTCCTCACCCAGGCCAAGGACGATCAGGGCATCGCGGAACTGATGGGCGCAGTGCAGCGGCACCGGGAGTTCTTGCAGGGGGACCAAGAGGCCTTCCAGGCGGCCCGGATCACCAGGGTGCGCCAGGAGTTTCTGGAACTTCTGAAGGAAGGGGTCTTCCGGCAGTTGCTGCGGCAGCTCACCGCGGATGGCCGCCTGCAAGGGGTCCTCCAGGAGATCCTGGCGCGGCGGAACGACCCTTACTCTGCCAGTGAAGCCTTGATCCAGGATATCTTAGGGGCGGGGTGATTTATGGTATCAGCTATCAGCGGTCAGCTTTTTGAGGTAATAAAACAACGGCGAGGTGGGCCGGAGCAACTCTACGGTGCAATACGTCGATGCCGGCCTGCGTTATCTGAAGGACCCAAGATATCTGCTATTTACAGCTATTTCGTGCCCCCCAAAGATCTTCTGATATATATTTCATACCTGGAATTTGGTCTATCTGCAGATATTGGCAAGTAACTTGGAATTTTTTTTATTCGGAGATATGAACTGATCACGGCCCTTTCGCCTCCATCTTACAGTTCGGTGTTGGCATGGGGTTCTTTAAGCTCCACGGCAGCGAGGTATCCGGGTTCTGAGGGTGTGGCCTGCTCAAAAATTTGGGAAAATATCCTTCTTCAGGGAAAGTTGTGCTATAATGGCATCGACGAGAGGACTAGGCTTCAAGAACAGAAATTTTGAGGGATTTTTTCCAGGGAAGGAGGTACAAAAAACCATTTTGGGACATCGGTGGTCAAGGCTGCTGCATAATCTCCGTTAAAGATTAGGGGGGATTGATCATGAAGAAAAAAACGTACGTAGTGGGTGTGGCAGTGCTTTTGGCTGTTCTGCTGGCGTTGTCAGGAGTAGCCCAGTCTGCCATGTGGGTCGGCGCGGAACTTGGGGGTAATTTCCCGATGAGTCCGATGGCTAAAGCCGCCGGAATTGAGTTGGGTGGCGTTAATTTTGATGGTACGGTCATCGGCGGTGGGACCATTGGGTATGATTTCGTCAACTCTGGGACTGGGGCCTATGCCTGGCCTGACTGGATGAAATATTTCAGTATTGCCACGGATATTACTTATAACCCCCTGAGAGTTCACTCCATAGGCGGGAATGCTGTATCATCTACGGATAAAGGCTATTGTGTGGCCTGGGCTTTTCTGCTCATGGCCCATTACGGCCTGTTCCCCGATTCCGTGGTTCCCAGTGGCCGGGTGAATCCCTACATCGGCGTGGGGCCGGCGATCGTCTGGAGCGGCTTCAATCTCGGTCCATTCAGCAGTAACTCAACCAACGTCGGCCTGGTGGTGGAGCCCGGCATCCGGTGGGTGGTTTTCCCGAACGTCTCCATAGACACCTCCTGCCGGTACCGTATGGCCGAACCAAGCTATACTTTTAACGGAGTCGACACGAAGCTTGAACCGCTGCATCAATTGTCCTTCCTGGTCCGGGCCAACTATCACTTCTAATCCTGGCAAACTTAGGGGTTCAACGGGCGGCCTTTCTGGCCGCCTTTTTTATTATCATATTGACTGGGGGCCCTGTCCCGAGGTGTCCGCTTTCCAACTCAGACTAAGGCCAGCGGGGACTGGACCGGGTTGAGAAAAGAACGCCTCCACCCGAATCATTCTGTCTGATGGTGCTGATTACTGCTGAGGCTGTCGAAAGAGCAAAGCCCCTCGATCAGTGCATTCCTAATTTTTTTCTTCATCAATCCACCTAAAAGTACGTACTATACTTGCGAGAACGAGCCACCGGCAAAGTGCCAGGTATGTGGCACCAAGGCCAAGCAATTTTTCAAGGTGGGGTAAGACCAAAGCCATTTCCAACATATCTTGCGATAGGGCATTTTCCTATCGCCAGCCAATTGGGTTGTACCCCTTCTGACGGAGACAGTCCTCAGCATAACGCTGCTGCCCGGCATCCAAATCACTCGATCTGAAGAGTCCACTCAAAAGACCTGCCGTGGCTCCGCCGGCTGCCCCGGCCGCAGCACCAATTCCAGGACCTCCGGAGATTGCTCCCGCGACAGCACCAGCCGCTGCGCCAACAGCTGCGCCCCCTGCAGTTTGGCCAGCCATTTGCTTGCCCCATGTCGCCCCTGGTCCGGCCTCGGCGGCTTGACGGATGCACTCATCTATATCGTGCTGGGCAGCCTCTGGTCCCATTTCTTTGAGATGCTCATTGGGAGCCAAAATTGGGCGTTTAGCCGCACAGGCAAGACAGGAAAAAACAATTGCAAAACTTATGACTAATCGAAAGAGATTGTTATGCATTTTCTAATTCTCTCCAGGCAGTGCCCATTTTGCCAATTAGGCCGTTGTGGGCTGATATTTGTTAACATAACCTTATCAGGTCACAAGAAATTCTAGCTATAGAAAATTTCTTCACACTCATGAACGATAAATTTCTGACTTCCCCTGGCGTTCTTGACTGCTTCTATCACCGACATCCGGAACCAGGCGCACTAGAGATGCGCGCGCAGGATACGCAAATCATCCTGGATTATTCCGCATGAATTGATGGAAACTTACCTAACCACCAGCACTGTCCGGTCCCGCACCTATGGCTTTGGTCTGAATGCGGAAACCTCGGGCCTGGACTCCCTCTCCCTGGGTAAATATGATCGCCCCTGAGATTTTTCAATTTTTTGAGAAAATTGCCAAATCCGAATTATATTTGCAAAGACTTTTCAATAATTGAATCATATGGAAAAATTAGCCGAAGGGCGTATAGTGGCAAGCTATCAACTATCCCTCCTTCCGTAGATGCTGCCTATTCGTCTGATGAGGTGGACCTCGGGTCGCTTATCCACCCCGAGAGGGGATAGGTTTATGTCGATTAAGCCTTTTTCACAGGTTCACCCCGACCTCGGGGGGAGGAGATAGGATCACCCTATCCAGATATAGCCGGTCTGCGCTGAGAAACCATTTGGATCAATGCAATGGGAGGTTTCCCTCCTTGACACTACTAGTTATGGTTCTTATTTTATTTTTAATTTTCGAGTGGTTGTCCTCAAACTGGAGGGAACTATGAACAAAGCAGAACTGAAGAGTTTTGGGGAGCCAGATGAGGTTCGTGTGTTCCCCAAGGGCCGGCTTGAGCTCATCAAGATCGGCGGTGTGACGGTGGGCCGTGCCACCTTAGAGCCGGGCTGGAGATGGGCAAGCTCAGTCCAGCCCCTCACCAAGACCAAGAGTTGCGAAGCCTCGCACTTTCAATATCACATTTCGGGTGTGCTAAAGATCCGGATGGACGATGGTACTGAGTTAGAGTGCCGGCCTGGAGATGTTTCCTTGCTTCCCTCAGGTCACGATGCGTGGGTCGTGGGAGATCAGCCCGTGGTCGTAGTGGACTTCCAAGGGATGATTGACTACGCAAAGCCTCGATAACCAGATCATATCTGCAACTTTTGCGGGTTTGAGGATAATTCACGGTTTTGGCAAGCTAGTGGCAAAGCCTAGGCGTTCACACGGTGAGGGGCCCACTGGATGGAGCAGGAATACCCACCCACAGACTTCAGGACTTCCACCTAAGCCAATCCCTTTGACATTTCTCTTTAATCGTGATAAAAAATATTTGGAAAGGATCCCCCTGCCGCAGGAGGGGAGCCATGATTTGCGGTTTCACGCGATAGCCGAGTTGCCCGAAGGAGGGCGCTCGGCCATTTTTTTGAACAAGATGATCCTAGTCTCAGATGAGGTGGATCATGAAAAACAGGGTGGGCCGCAGAGAGTTTCTGAAGTATTCTCTTGCCCCAGGTGTTCTCATCGCTACCGCAGAGGGGACCGTGACCAACCCAATGGCACAGACTGCCAGGGGTGTTACCGAGGTGGACAAGTTGACCGTTTGGGTGGTGACCGACAGGTGAGATTTGTTTTTTTCCCGAAGCCCTTTCTAGTTTTTTCTACCATTAAGAGATGAAACTTTTTAAAATTACCTGAATTTGCGCACGAAGATCAAAAGAAAGGAGAAGAAAATGAAAAGACTTTCATTCATAGTGGCAATTCTTTTAAGTCTTGTCATGATCAGTGCTATTGCTGAGGCCCAGAATATTTCACAAGTCCTTCTCATCCCGCGGGAAGGGAAATCCTCTAATTTAGACCTTATGCTTTCCAAACAAGTTGCTGTCATGACCGAATTGCTGCAGAAAGCAGGGTTCAAAGTAGTGGTAGCAACTGTTTCTGGACAACCTATCGAGGGAGTCATTTACAAGCTTAAGCCCGATTTGAAGTTATCAGAGGTGAAGGTAGACGACTATGCGGGAGTTATACTGCCATGCATGGCTACAGGTCTCTTCCCTGGGCCGCCGATATCTCCTATCGTTGTTTCAATCGTTAAACAGGCTGTAGCGAAGGGGAAACCGGTAGCAGCTCCGGGTGGTTCCCCTCACATCTTAGCTGAAGCCGGGGCTTTAAAAGGCAAGCGTTATGCGTTTGTGGATGATCCGCTCAATCCACGTCCTCCTTATCAAAAGGTCCCGAGATTTGAAGGGGCCATCTATAGCGGCTCTGGTCTTGTCCAGGATGGCAATATCATCACTTCAGGAAGATGTCCAAATATTGAAGCAATGACGGGAGTGCCTGATAACACTCCTGAACTTACCCGGGCATTTATTGCAGAACTTCGCCGAGAAAAGTAGGAATCAAAATCATCCAACACAAGGCTAAGATTTCGTGAAACAATTATCTCCTCGTTCCCTTTATGGAACATTCAGGAGATGATCCCATGGTCAGACAAGGTTTCAAACGCAAACTCGCTGCCATCCTCAGCGCCGACGCGGCCGGTTACAGCCGCCTCATGGGTGAGGATGAGGCAGCAACAGTGAGGACCCTGGAGACCTATAAAAGGGTTATCTCGGATCTGATCCAGCAGCATCGAGGCCGGGTGGTGGATTCTCCCGGGGACAACATCCTGGCCGAATTCGCCAGCGTGGTGGATGCGGTGCAATGTGCCGTGGCGGTGCAGAAGGAGATTCAGGTCCGTAACCTGGAATTACCCGAGACCCGGAGAATGCAGTTCCGCATCGGGATTAACCTGGGGGATGTGATCGAGGAGGGAGATCGCATCTACGGCGACGGGGTGAACATCGCGGCGAGGCTGGAGTCCCTGGCGGAGCCCGGTGGGATCTGTGTCTCCAATACCGCTTTTGATCACATCGAGACCAAGCTTCCATTGGGGTACGAGTGTCTTGGGGATCAGACCGTCAAGAATATCGCCAAACCGGTATGCGCTTACAAGGTCCTGATGGAGTCAAGGGTAACGGTAAAGGCTCAGACAAAGCCGAAGGAGGGGGCAAGGTACAGGTTTAGGTTTATCGCCCTTGTAAGTTTCCTTCTAATGGCGGCGGGTGCCGCAGTGTTCTGGCGGTTCGCCTTTCCCCCTGCCGAACCTAAGGTGGAGAAAGCCTCCAAGGAGAAGATGGCTTTCCCCCTGCCGGACAAGCCCTCCATCGCTGTGCTCCCTTTTGTCAACATGAGCGATGATCCCAAGCAGGAATATTTCAGCGACGGGATGACTGAGGACCTGATCACAGATCTCTCCAAGCTCTCCGGTCTCTTGGTGATCGCTCGCAACTCAACTTTTACTTACAAGGGAAAGCCGGTAAAGGTCAAGCAGGTCGCCGAAGAGCTCGGCGTCCGTTACGTCCTCGAGGGGAGCGTGCGCAAGGCCGGTGACGAAGTCCGCATCAATGCCCAGCTTATTGATGCTATGACCGGCAATCACCTATGGGCAGAACGATATGACGGCAAAATAGACAGGATCTTTGCCTTGCAGGATCAGATAACCAAGGAGATTGTTTCTGCCCTGGCGGTGAAGCTGAGGGGGAGTGAAAAGGAACTGGTCGTCCAGAGGGGAACAGATAATGTGGCGGCCTATGATGAGTTTTTGAAAGGATGGGGGCACTACCTCCGGCTCACCCCCGAGGATTTCGTGAAGGCAGCAACTTCCTTTAAGAAGGCCATCGAGTTGGATCCAAACTACGGACGGGCTTATGCGGCCCTGGCCTTGGTTTGTTGGACTGGCACTGCAAATTGGGCATTGCTCCAGGGATTGGGGATGTCTTGGCAGGAAGCTCGTTTACGGTCGCGTGAATATCTGAAGAAGGCTATGAAGCAACCCACATCCATTGCTTACAATGTTTCCTCGCAGATGTATCTTTACCGGCGTCAGCATAAAGAGGCGATTTCCGAACTGGAACGGGCTCTCTCCCTTGATCCGAATGATCCTTCCTGTCATCAATCGATGGGCTTTGCCTTGAGCATGGCTGGCAGGCAGAGGGAAGCAATTGAATATGTCAATAGGGGGATGCGGCTGGATCCACACAACCCCTCCAGATATTTAGCTTTACTGGGGATGGCGCACTTTTGCATGGGGGAATTGCCAGAGGCTGCAGCTTTGAGCGAAGAAGCGCTGAGACTGAACCCGGAAAACGAGGGGATAGGGGTCCAGCTTGCGGCATTTTATGGGCTTCTGGGCCGTGATCAGGAAGCCCGGGCCGCGCTCGAAACTGTCGGGAAGAAATTATCTATCGCTGTCCGCCTGGAGTGGATCATGTTTGGCTATCCCTTCAGGGACCGCGCAGTTGCTGATCGATACGTGGATGGCCTTCTCAAGGCCGGGGCATCAGTCCATCCACCGGGATACTTACCCGCGTTCAAGGAAAACCAGCTGACTGGAGAAGAAATCAGGGCCTTGCTCTTTGATTCGACAATCACCGCAACGGCACCCCTCCAGATAAGTGGTGGATTTAGTTCTGAAATGGACTTCAAAAAGAATGGAGAATTTACTTGGCGTGGGGCAAATAGTTCTGATATTGGTAAGAGCCGGATTGAAGGCGATATGATCTGCACTCAATACCAAAAGAACTGGTGGGGGCTTGAGGATTGCGCGACTGTTTTCAGAAATCCCTCAGGCACACCCGAAGGTAAAGACGAGTATTTCTTTGAGAGTGACATTGGATTTCTGACATTCTCGCCGGTGCGCTGAATGTGTTCAAACCCTTAAATCCCCTTCCTGTGACGGTAACGCCCCAGTGGTCGACGCCTTAAAAACTAGGATCTTTTCGGACGTACACCGCTTGCTCGTTTATCAGGATTTTCCCAAGAACCTGGTCGGAGTTTTATCGCTCTCGGATATAGCCCGGTTCCGCTCGGGCACCTGCCGAGCCTGCCTGGCGAGCCGGATTATTTCTTGAAACGAAGGTCTATGAAATAGAAGATAACTGCTATGGTCCGAAACTTATCACGGCTCTAAAAACTTCCCATATCCAGAATATATGTGCTCTTTGGTGGACGGCCCCGCTGCTTTCTCGGACTTTTATCGGCTTCCTCTTGCCCCCACGCCCATGGGGGTGAAGTTTCCTCGGTTATCACGCCCAGAGCGCAGGCTTACCCCCAGCGTCAACGGCCCTGGGTGATAGGTTCGTCTCCTTTGGCCAGCCACGGCCATGACCGGCCCCGGACCCCCGGCGTCCATCATGCGCCAGCCGCTCGCCGCGGTCCCGCCACCGGCGCCGCCACCAGCCTGAAGGATTTTCGGCCCCGAAAGGCAAACCCCGGGATGGGTCCCATGACCCCCCATGTCTAATAAGCCCCGTCCGTAAAAATTTTCCCAAAAAATTTTTCAGACTTTAATCAGAGGAAAATAGGAGCAGGCCCCCCCGGGTGATGGGACCCGACCCAAAAATTTTAAAGGCAAATTTTGACCCATCACATGGGATGAGTTAAACTCGGGAAGAGAGGTCCCCAAACCTATTTTTTGACTGCGGTGGCTCAGGCAGTCACATAATCTCGGTTTAAAAATAGGAGCTTTGAGGGGTTAAACTCCTTGAGAGGGCTCCCAAAAACCATTTTTAGGCTGCGGTAGGTGAGTCTGCCGCATAATCTCGGAGAACATCCGAGGCAACCTCTCTACCAAGTTGGGCAACATAGGATCAAAAGGAGCTCTAACATGGATGCCGGGAACAGAGGTTCTTTTCAGGCCCATTCTGGGGCCGCGGCCAAGGCCAGCTGGCCCCGCCTCGTCTTCATAGCCTTGCTGTTAGCGGCATTTTGCTCCCTGGGCCTGGGACTTTGGGCTGGCTCGGGAAATTCCCAGGAACACCGGCCGGCCCAGGCGGGCACCACCGCGGCCGGGGACCCTCAATTTACCATCCTTAAGATCGAGCCCGACGCCCAAAAGGAAGAGGTCCGCATCTTTTTTGACAAACCCGTCCTTCTGGAGGGCTTGAAAGACAACTTGCGCCTGCTGCCCTTGGTCAAGCTTGACTGGCGCCACGCCGCCATGAGCCCAGAGGGTCAACTCACCCTAAAGGGGCGCTTTAAATTCGGGGTCGGATACGTGGTAACCTTGCCGGAGAATTTTAGGTTGGGCAGCCTGACCTACCGCCCTACGGCGACCACCTTCTTCCTGCCGGATCGGCCAGCCAAGCTGGAATTCGTCGGACGCAAGAGCCTCATCGAGCGAGATAGCCGGGAGCTCCTGCACGTCCGTAGTCAAAATGTCAAGGCCCTGATCCTGGAAGGCATAAGAATTCCGCCCTTGTTGCTGCCCCGGGCCTTGGCCGTGGAGGAATCTCCGTCCGACTGGGGCCGGACCCTGGATGAGCTTAAGTCCGGGGCGGAGCGCCTTCATGATCTGGCCAAGGGAAACCAGGCCTTAACTCCCTTCCTCCTGGAACCTTTTGCCGAAAGGCAGCTCTTCCCTGCGCCCGGTGAAAGGAACAAACCCCTGGCGGTGTCTCTACCCCTGAGTTTTCGCAAGAACAAGGAAGTCGGGGGTCTGGAACTTATCCGGGTGAGCGAAGATCGGGCCGAAGGGGCCACCGCTTCCAGCCCCCGGGTCTTTGCCATCAGCGACCTGGGCCTGACTTATAAGGTGGGGGGCAACAGTCTGCTCCTCTGGGCCACCTCCCTCAAAACCGGGATGCCGGTGCCTGGGGTGCAGGTGGTGGGCTTCACTCGGGAGATGGAAGCCTTCCCCCTGGGACAAACGGATGCCGACGGCATCCTAACCTTTCAGCAAAAAGACCTGGATGGGCTGTCGCTGAAAACCTTGGGAGACTTTCGCCCGGTAAAGCGCCACCTGAACCATGGGCAGGTAGTCTGCCTGCTGGCCGCTACCGCCAACGACGTCTCCTTTATCCGGATGACGCCGGCGGACAGCCTCAAACCCCAGGGAATCTGGCAGATGAAAGCCGGAGAGAAGATCCGCCGCCTCAAGGGCCAGGTCTTTACCGAACGGGGGGTCTACCGTCCCGGAGAGACCTTACATTTTAAGGGCCTGGTTCGGGAATACCAGGAAGGCCGCATCCTCTCACCCCAGGGTGAGGTCTGCTCTTTTGAAATCAGCAGTCCCAAAGGGGAGCAGATCTATTCCCAGGAATTGCCCCTGTCGGATTTTGGCAGCGCCTCCGGTGAGGTGACCGCCGCGGGCCATTGGCCCCTGGGCACCTACACCATGACCATGTCATTCGGCCCTAAGCCGCCGGAGACGCAGGCCCCGGCCAATAGCGGCCGGCAAGGTCCGGGCCAGCTTGACGAGGAGGATGAGGGGGAGAAGGAGCAGGCCAACGGGGAGCAACAGGATTCCGGCCAGGCGCCCAACAATGCCGCCACCTGCACCTTCCAGGTCCAGGAATTTAAGGCGCCCCGCCATTTCGTGGAGATCGACTTTAAGAGGTTGAGCCGGCCGGATACCAGCTTTGTCAATGACCAGGGCCGCCAGCGGGACTTTGTCCGCATCGGTCTCAGCGGCGCCTACTATGCCGGAGGGCCGGTGAAACACGGACAGGTGCGCTGGAAGCTGCATAAATCCAAGACCAGCTACCAGGTGCCCGGCCACGATAATTTCGAATTTGGCTATACCCGGGACGAGCCAGGTGAACTGATCGAAAGCGGCCAGGCCATCTTGGACGAGAAAGGGCGGGCCGAACTGGAATTCCCCCTGGACCGGGAAGTTTTGGCGGGAGAGTCGGGCTATCTGGTAATCGCCACGGTGGTGGACTTTGACGGGCGTGCCGCGTCCAACAGTAAAACTTACCAGCTCGTGCCAGATTATCTGGTGGGCCTCAGCCGCCATCCCGGGGAGGTGCCGCCCGAAACGGAGCAGTTGCTGAAAGTGGTGGCCGCGAACCGCGACGGCAAAAGGATCGGCAAAGGACAAATCCAGGCCGAAGTCCTGGAGCGGACTTGGGTCTATGTGGTCAAAAGAAACGAACAGGGTGACATCTATTGGTCCGACCAGGAGACCTGGAAGAGGAGCTACGCCACCAACCTGCCCATAGAGAAAGGCGAGGCCAGCTTCCGCTTCGACTTCGGCTGGTCTGGCCGCTACCTGGTGACCTTCACCTACCGGGATGATCGGGGCCGGAACTTCACCTCGGCCACCATTTACCAGGTGGCCAGCCCCGGCCGCGATGAGGAGGGCGGAAAAAAGGAAAATGCTTATCAAATCTTGTCGCTGTCCGCGGATCGCCCGGCCTATGAACCGGGCCAGACGGCCAGGATCGCCCTGCGGCCCAAGCGGCCGGTCTCCTGCTACCTGGTCACCCTGGAACAGGAAGGCCTGCTGCAGCACCGGGTGGTGACTGCCAGGAAAGATTTGCCGGAGCTAGAGATTCCCATCAAGGCCCAATTTGCCCCCAATGTCTACCTCTCCGTGCTGGCTCTTACCCCCAGGGGGGAATTCCCGGTCTTTGCCGGGCGCTATGATACCGAGGCCCCGGGGTTTTATTGGGGAAATATCAACCTGCCGGTTCGCCTGGAAGTGGAGCATTTGCAGGTGGCCATCAGTCCGGAGGTCAAGGAGCTCAAGGCCCAACCGGGGGCCGAGGTCACCCTGGACTTCACTGTTCTCAACAAGCGCGGCCAGGGGGTTCTCGCGGAACTGGCGGTGGCGGTGGTGGATGAGGTGGTACTGGCCCTCACCGCCTTTAAAACGCCCACCCTGGAACAATTGACCCGGTTTGACGGACCCCTGGGGGTCTTCACCGGCGAATTGCGAACCCTTCTCCAGCATCAAACCCCCTATTATCTGGCCCACAATGAACCCCTAACCGGCGGCGCCGGTCTGAACGCCGAAATGATGGCCAAACTGCGGCGCCGCTTTGAGCCGGTCGCCTATTTCAACCCGTCGCTGCGCACCGCTGCCGATGGCCGGGCCCGGGTAACCTTTACCTTGCCGGACAATATGACCAGTTACCGGGTTTACGCGGTGACCGCGGATCACGGCAGCGGCTTCGCCAGTCCGGAGCGCTCCATGGTAGTCAGCAAGGATTTTTACCTGGAGCCGGGCCTGCCCAGCTTTTTCAATCAGGGGGACCGTTTCCGGTTTCAGGTGGCAGCCTTCAATAACACCGGCGACCGCGGGCCGCTGAAGTTCAAGGCCGCGTCTGAAGGTGGGCTCTCCCTCAAGGCGGAGGAACCCTTCCCAATTCTTGGACCCAAGGATAGCGTGAACCTCAAGGTCAGCGGCGAAGCCACCCAGGCTGGATCGGCCACGGCCCGGTTCGGCGCTGAATTCCAGGGGCGGCCCGACGCGGTTGAGCTTAAGATTCCAATTAAATCCGGGCACGTCCAGGATACCGCCATCCACTTTGGGAGCCTGGGGGGCGCCACCTCTATCAAGATCAGCCTGCCTCCTTATCTCACCGGCGAGGCTGCCCGCAAGCTCAACCCTGAAGAGGTCAAGGCGGTTCTTACCCTCTCAGGCTCCCCTTTCCTGCGGCTGAGCGAGGCCTTGCATTATCTGCTCACTTATCCTTACGGTTGCATAGAACAGACCTCCTCCGGGGTCCTGGCCCTGGCCGCCGTGCGGGGCGTGGTCCAGGACAACCAGGTGCCCGGCATCAGTCTGCCGGAGGTGGATAAGTACCTCAATCGAGGAGTGGGGCGCATCTTGGGCATGCAGACCGAGAACGGCGGGTTCGCCTACTGGCCCGGACAGTCGCAGGCGGACGGCTGGGGCTCGATTTACGCCGGGGCTGCCTTGAGTATCGCCAAGAAAAACGGAGTGGAGGTCCCAGAAGTACCCCTGACTAAGGGCCTCGATTATTTTCATGCCCAGTTGCGCGACCCCAAGACCCCCTACCCCGCCAAGGCCTTCGGCGCCTACATCCTAGCCTTGAATCACCGTTTGGAGCGGGACGAATTTAAGGGGCTGAGGCAGAATTATCAAAACTTTAACCGGGAGGGCCAATTACTGCTACTCCTGGCGGCTCGGGAAGCCGACCTGCTGCCCGTGGCGGAGTTGCAGCGGCACCTCAAACCCCTGTTAGGCCCGGACCTCGCCAAACAGACCAGTTGGAGCCATGATGAATTTAACGCCCTGGCCCGGGGCCCGGCCCTGGCCCTGCTGGCCGGGAAAGCCATCATGCCCGAGGACCCGCTCACCAAAGAGGCGGCGCTGGTGCTCCTGGGAGGCCTGGACCAGCAAGGGGTCTGGATCTCCACCAGCAGCACCGGTTGGGCCTTGGTGGCCCTGGGGGAATATTTCCAGGGGCAGAAATTTAGCAGCCAGGGCGCCGAGTTTGCCATCAGCCAGCCCGGCGCCACCGCCAAACAGCGGATTAAGCTCGATCCCAAGGGATTTCGCACCGTGGACCTCGACCCCAGGGCCCTCCTGAAAAACCCGGTGGTGCAGGCGGAGACCCCAGCCGGCCCCACCTGGCTCTACGAGCTGGCAATTAGCGGCCCGCGGCTGGACCTGGCCACCTCCGGAGCCGATCAGGGCTTCAAGGTCAGCAAGACCGTACAGAATACCGACGGCTCCCCGGAGATCAAGGTGGGGGATCTGGTCAAGGTCACGGTCCTGGTGGAGGCCTGGAAACCCCAGCGCTACGTGGTCTTGGACGATCCCTTGCCTGCCGCTCTGGTGGCGATCAACACTGCCCTGAAAACCGAGGAATCCACCCCGCAGGCCAACGACGAGGAAAACGGCGATTTCCAGGGTTACGTCCTAATGGACGGCACCATACTTTATCACCCCAATTTTTTTGAAATCCGCGATGAGCGGGTACTGGCCTTCCGGGATTGGCTCTACTCCGGGCGCTACCGCTTCGAGTATTATGCCCGGGCAGTGTGCGAGGGCCATTTCCTAGTCCCGGCCACCAAGGTGGCGGCCATGTACTCTCCCGGCGTGAACGGCTTCACCAGCCAGACCGATATCACCATCAAGGGGCGGTGAGATTGGTACGGGCGGCACTGGCTTCCAGCCTGCGCTAAAGCACCGGCAAGATGCCGGTGCCGCCAAGGAGGTTCAAGATGGCCGCTGGCCCGCCATGGAGTTTCCGGGTGGCTGCTCTGCGGCGATTGCGCCGCCTCTGGCGGCTGTGGCTGGCGGCCGGTCTGTTTATCCTCCTGGCATGGGGCATGGAGATCGCCACCCGCTTCGATCCCGCGGCCCTGGCCCCCACCCCCGGCCCCCTGGTGTTGGACCGCGACGGGCAAATTCTCCGTTTGGGTCTGGAGGCCCAGGGGCGCAAATTGATCACCCTGCCTGCGGCTGAACTTCCCGAAAAGGTGGCGGCGGCTTTTATCTCTGCGGAAGACCAGAGATTCTGGCGGCATCCGGGGGTCGACCCGCTGGCGGTCCTGCGGGCCCTGGCCGCCAATGTGAGCGCCGGTCGCATCGTTTCCGGGGCCTCCACCATCACCATGCAGCTGGCGCGTTTGAGCTTTACAGAAAAAACAAAAAATCCGGGGCCGCGCACTTATTGGCGCAAACTGATGGAAATGGGGCGCAGCCTCAGGATGGAATGGTCTTTAAGCAAACCCCAGATTCTGAGGTGCTATCTGGACCGGGTTCCCATGGGCAATAACCTCATGGGGGTGGAGACCGCGGCCCGCCTCTATTTCGGGAAAACGACAGCCCAGTTGAGCATTGGCGAAGCCGCCCTGCTGGCGGCCCTGGTCCGGGCCCCGGGAACCCTCAATCCTTACGGTCCCCACCTGGCCTGGCTACTGCAACGCCGGGAACGGGTGCTCTCGCGGCTGGCCCAACTTGGCAGCTTAAGCCCCCAAGATGCGGCCGCGGCCGCCGCCGAACCCGTAATGCTTCAGAAGGCCAGGACCTCAACCCCCAGGTTTCCCTTTGAGGCGCCCCACTTTACTACCCTCATCCTCTCCAGGGGTGTCCCGGCGCCAAGCGGCGGCGCCATTGACACCAGCCTGGATCTGGAATTGCAACACCGGGTTGAGGCCGTCGTCGCCTCCCACCGGGCCGCCTTGATGAAATACGGGGCCTCCCAGGCCGCCGCGGTTATCGTGGACAACCGTTCCCTGGAGCTTTTGGCCCTAGTGGGCTCTTTTCGCTACGGCCCCAAGGACCGCGGCTGTAACAACGGCGCCGCGGCCTGGCGCTCACCGGGATCTGCCCTGAAGCCATTTCTTTACGCCCAAGCCCTGGACCTGGGGTTCACTCCGGCCTCTATTCTGGAGGATGTCGAACGGCGCTACCAGACCCCCAGAGGAGAATTCACCCCAGCCAACTTCGACCGCCAGACCAACGGTCCCATCTCCTTCCGCGAAGCCCTGGCCAATTCCTTGAACCTGCCCACCGTCAGCCTTCTCTCCCTCATCGAGCCCCAAACCTACTACGACACCCTGACCCGCCTGCAACTCATTAATCATCCGGAGCATGGCCCAGATTATTACGGTCTGGGACTGGTGGTGGGCAACCTGGAGGTGAACCTGCTGCAAATGGCCGCGGCGTATGCCTGTTTGGCGAACGGCGGCCTCTACCGGCCGCTGCGACTCCGGACCGCTGAGCTCGCCATCCAGCCATCCGTGCGGGTCTTCTCCCCCCAGGCTGCTTACATCATCAACGATATCCTTTCCGATCCCATGGCCCGCTTCCGCATCTTCGGGGCTTCCAGTGCCATGAATCCGCCCTATCGCCTGGCCATCAAGACCGGCACCAGTTCCCATTATCGCGACTCCTGGGCCGTGGGCTACAACCCGGAATACACCATAGCGGTCTGGGTGGGCAATTTCGATGGACACTCCACCTTGAAATTGAGCGGCGCCGCGGCTGCGGCCCCCATCCTGGCGGACCTGGCAGCGGTGCTGTTTCAGGGGCGCCCGCCCCTGCCCTTTATGAGACCCGCGGGGGTGATCGAGGCCGCGGTTTGCCATTTTTCCGGGATGAAGCCCGGCCCGTTTTGCCAGCATGTGCGGCGGGAGCTATTCATCGCCGGCACCGAGCCCAACGTCACCTGCACCTATCACCGCCCAGGGCAGCCCTGGCACCAGATCCCCACCCCCTTTGCCGGCTGGCTGCATCAACGCCTGGATCAGGGAAGCGAGGGGCGATTCCGACTGGCCGACCTTGACTTCGATCTGCCCAGGTTATTTCAAGGGCAGGTCGGGGCAGGGCCAGGGGTTACCATCAGTCCAACCCACAAGGGCAAAGTGACCCTGGGGGCTCCTCGGGATCGGCCCCTGATGCCGGACTCGCAAGAGCCCTCGTTGACTATCGCCTATCCCCTGGACGGCGACCGCTTTCTCCTGGAACCCTGGGCGCAAATGCTGACCATCCCCCTAAAGGCCGTTTCCCGCGAGCCCCTGAAGTCGCTTACCTGTTTTGTGGATGGCATGGAAGCGGCCACCCTCGGGCCGCCCTACGAAACTACCCTGGACCTTGGCCGGGGCCACCATCGCCTCCTGGTCGTTGGTCCGGATGGTCTGGGCGCGGCCGTGGAAGTCGAGATTCAGTGAGTTGAGAAGCAAAGGGAACCCTTACCGTAGGGCGCGTCTTACGCGCTAAATTCAAAATTAAGGCGAGCAGATGACAACGAAGCAAGTTAGTGTGCAGCGATTCAGCGTGACTTCTTCTAAATCATTCGAGGAAGTTGTAGCAGGGCTCGAAGCGGCTGTTGGCCATCCTAATATGCAGGGATTCTTACGGGATGTCGCCTCAGCAAAAACCTACGCGGATTTAGAGAAGGTCATTCGCAAGGTCATTGGAGTGTCAGGTTTCATGGAGTTCATCCGCTTCAACCTCGGCGGGATCGTGCGGAAGGAACGCGGAGAAAAAGCGCCACAAAGTCTGCGTCTCTTAATCGGCAACCCGCTTATCATGAAACAGATGATCGAGCATGCACCAGACGCCGGCTCTTACGCGCCGGTGACAATTCTAATCGATGAGCGAGCAGATGGAGTGCACCTGTCCTACGACAAGATAGCTAGCTTACTGGCTCCCTATGGAAGTGCGGAAGCTATGAAAGTCGCCCAGGATCTGGACTCCAAAGTCGAGGCCCTACTAACGGCAGCAGCTACCTAACATGCGGTCTCCGAGTGATGCAGGAACTTTTTCTCTAACTATCTCCATGGCAACCCCGGCCGAAAGAGTTTCTTCAGCATCGGGGTGTCACAAGGATTTTGGAGCTGAGCGTCCAAATTGTTGCGGATAAAGTTAAAGAGGGCCTTGAGATAGGCGTAGCGGGTGTGCTTGGTGATCTGTTTACAGGTATTGTTAAGGCTGGTTAAGAAAGAGAGCACCTCCTCTGGCGATATGGAAGCCAGGTCGTGGTCAGGAAAATGGCCCCTGAATTTGGCCAAGAGCGAGCCGTAGGCACTGATCGTATTTTTTTTGGGAGTTCATCTTGTGGTAATCCAGGAACAGGTTGACGGCCTTGGAAACTTTCATGCTCCACCTCCAGGTTTGATTGCATCGTGCCGATGCGGAAAGGCAAAGCATATCAAAATTTTCCCAAGCAATCCGATAAGTTTCTGGCCTGGCAAGCTATCGATATGTTGATCTTGCTCTGAATCGGCCGCCTCTGGGCGCCCCCCTTGACTTATCCAGTGTGCATGTTTAACTTAATTTCATCATGAGGTTAGCCTCATGTTTTCCCCCCTTTAACCGGCCTGGTGCACCTCCCCCGCATCAGGCCGCTTTTTTAACTTCCCTTTCTGGGCTGAGGATTCTCCTGCATTCTACCCTAGAGTTTTTGCTTTCCCAGCCCTGGATTTCTCGATTGCTTCTAATAAAACAATCCTCAACGATCCTCAAATTGTCACATATGGTCTGTCACAGCGTTTTGACACCAGATTAGCTGGTATAATTGGGGGGCAGTCGCTAGGTGTTGGAGTTGGCCGGCTTCCGGGGGCAGCGGTTCCCATTGCCAGGCCACTGAATCAGGACTGGCTCTCTCAGCTTCAATGATCCCGGCTTTGGGCGTTAGGATTTAGGGGTGATAACTGCGATCCTGGCAAGAAGTGCGCCACGGGTGCGCTTGCGGACTTCCCGGAGAGAACCGGTCTCCAAGTGATTATTGTCCCGGTGGGCGAGTTCCCCCAGGATTGTCAATAATTTTCTGGCTGACCACCCTGCCTTTCTCCACGGTGATCATGAGATATTTTTCATAAATAGGATGGGGCACCGCGGGTTTGAGGATCTTGCCCTGGGGGACCCTGAGCTTCCCGGTAAACCAGGTTGAGGCCACTGGGCCTTTCTGGCCGGGAAATAGGGACTCCAGCCCCACCTCACGCTGATCGGTCCAAGCCCGGATGGCCTTTAAATAGAGGATGCCCCGGTCGATCTCCCAGGTGGCGATGTAACCGCGCCAGGTGGCGGTGTTGGGCGCACGGAACTTGGGGCGGGGATTCCCGGGGCCGTAATACTGTTCCAGGGGGAGGCTATCCAGGGAATGTTTCTGGCCATTAAGGTACAGGATGTCCGAAAACTGCGTGGTGGCCAGGGCAGCCTCGGGAACCAGGGAACAAAGCACACCGAGGGTCGCTATCATGATCTTTAGGCTCGGCCTCATTTTATCCAGAATGGGAATCATAGATGACTCTCCCTTCGCTTACTGTAATTTTATCCAGTCACCAATCTTTTCCACTCCGCCTAAAGCTACTAATGATAACATGGAGGATGCATCCCATAGCCAGGCCAATGTACTCACCGGCCATAAATGAGTAGGCCGAAGCCAATAAACAGGGCTGGGTAAATAGTCTTATCCTCAATCTCCAAATTTGCATTTCGCTTCTCCATTGATTTTCCCCCTGTTCAGCAGGCCCCGCTCATATATGGAAAGTCTCCTGCCAGTCTACTTTTAGCACAGGCCCGCCATTAGCACGTTAAGATCAACTTTATATCCGCAATGGGGGCAGGTTGCGCTAGAGACCTGAGATTATGCGGCCGCCTTGGCCCTGCAGTCGAAAAATGGTTTTGGGGACCTCTTTACCTGAGGAGGATTCCCCGCCTGATCCTTTTCACGAAGGTATATCTTCTCTTTGGCGGCATGATAACACAAAGCCCTGGAAAGTGAAGAGCTCTGCTCTCGGGGATCCACCAAAATCACCCCTTAACCTTTCCCACCTTAGTCAGGTGGCGATCGCCTCACCACGGGGCTCTCCTGCGGTCAGAGGTAGAGATAGGCGCTGGAATGGCCAAATTTCAGCGTCCAGGGCCGGATAAAAGCCCTATTTTGGGCGAAAACCACCAGACCCCTATCCCTCCCCCTTGCCCTCCCCTGGATCGTCAGAAATTGGCCGTCTAAAAGCCTTCTATATCAGTTGGAGAAGCAGAAAGCCCTGCCTGGACCTGAGAAGTCTGAGCCTGAGCCCTAATCATACCGAGTCCCTGGCCTCGTCCCTGGCCTTCCCCGCCCCCGCCCGATCCTGGCCTGAAGGATTTTCGGCCCCGGAAGGCAAACCCTTTGTGGGACTCCTACCGCCCCCCCGTAGTCAATGCTTTGTCCGCCAATTTTTTCATAATTTCTTTTTTCAGCCCCCCCCCTGATAAGTGGCCGCTCTAAAATTTTTTTGGATAAAAATTCTCCCCAGTTGAGTGGGCATCTATGATCGTGGGAACACCCCTACAAATGTATGGCCTATTTTCTGAGAGGCGATTGGTGGTAGGTCAATGGGGAAGGTAAGGGGTATGCATGTTCTATGTGGGCAAGGTCGGCCAGGAGAATGGCGACGGCACCTGTGTAGATTTCTTAATGCCCGCCATTTCTGGCGCCGGCACTGTCCGGTCCCGCACCTATGGCTTTGGTCTGAATGCGGAAACCTCGGGCCTGGACTCCCTCTCCCTGGGTAAATATGATCGCCCCTGAGATTTTTCAATTTTTCGAGAAAATTGCCAAATCCGAATTATATTTGCAAAGGCTTTTCAATATATGAATCATATGGAAAAATTAGCTGAAGGGCGTATAGTGGCAAGATAGTAGCTATCCCCTTGTTTTCCAAGCAGGATAAAATTCTTTTTCGGCAAAGCCCATGCTAATATGGTTCTATCAAAACCAAATCTCAAGATTTATGGTCATCGGAAAACGCCATGCAATGGCGTCTTATACGGGCAGGAAACCGAATCTCCGCATCTTATACGGATCAATCTAATTATTGTTGGCCATAAAGAGAAAAGGACGCAGCATATGTTTACGCTGTATGTAGCCCCAAGAAAATCTATCTTTCGAAGGACCCCAAAATGAAGCGCAGGAATATTGTCTATGTCATAGGGGCTGGGGCGTCAAAGGATTTTGGCTTGCCACTTGGAAATGAAATATTCGACTATGCATACCGTATATCTACGCTCAACAAAGAACCTATACATGAGCAGCTCAGAACTGTGATAGATGAGGTCGAAAAGAGTCTAAGATTGATTTTTGTTAATTTGCCGCAAGACAAAAAATCTTTACCGCCGTTTGAAGAAGTCCTTACGTTTATTTGGGACAGTAAAAGGGAAGAATCCTTCGATTATGAAAAGAACAAATTGAAATCCCTATTCAATACGGATCTCGGTGCCGAAGAAGTATTGTCACATTATATCCGAATGCTGGTACTGACCATTGCCGGGAGCATGCTCTATAATTTTCGCAGACGTAAAAAAAACATTGATCTTTATAGAGAATACATCAAATCGATAGACTTCCGGAACAATGATGTCTCATTTATATCTCTAAATTATGACTTGATACTGGATAATCTTCTCAAAGAATGCGTGGCTGAGAAGATAATTGAGGACTATACATATGAGGCACCGTTCCTTGCTGATGCATCCATAAGGCTTGATTATTCCAACCGGAATCGAGAGGTCATAAGAGACAAAGGAATATTTCTCTTGAAGCCTCACGGGTCGATAAATCTGGTTTACTGTTCGCACCATCAACAGGCGCGATATGGTGCAGGGTACTTCTGTATAACTGATGATTTGAAGATCGTTAACGGTGATGGAATATTTTGTCCGTGTTGCGGATACGAGATGAAGTGGCTAATAATACCTCCCCTTTACAACAAAAGAGACTTCATAGACGATACCAAACCTAAATCGCAGCGCCTTATTTGGAGGAGCACGCCAGAGAATTATCGTCAGTATGTCGATCGCCGCATCAAGGAAGTTCTCATGAAGGCTGACGAAATAATAGTGATTGGTTATTCAATGCCCGCTTATGACTTTGATTTCAAAAGCCTGTTGATAACTAGCTTGATATCAAACAGCAAGAGGAAGGATGTTAATCTCAAGATAATCACGAAAGGCCGCAAATCCCAACTGGAAGCTCTGAAGGCCCAATATAGATACTTGATTGGCACGGTCACAATTGAGGGAGGAAATGGATTCTACAACTACTTGAAAACAAGAGAGTGAAGTGGCAACGGCCATAGAGTTAGCTAATCGACGGATTCATACTGGACGGAGTATTCTCTGAGGGAGGCCAACAAATCATTCAAGCGGACTCCGCGGCCACGTGGTGCTATAATATTCATCGGTGCAAACATCACGTCAGTGCCAGTAACGCGGAGCCGCCTAATTTAAAATTGGCCTTCTCCCGTACTTTCGCTTAATCGCCAGGGAATGTCCTTGGCCCCTCGACTGAATAATCCCCCTATAAAATATCTGCTATGGTCCGAAACTTATCAGGGCTCTAAAAACTTCCCATATCCAGAATATATGTGCTCTTTGGTGGACGGCCCCGCCGCTTCCTCGGTCTTTTATCGGCTTCCCCTTGTCCCCACGCCTATGGGGGTGAAGTTTTCTCGGTTATCGCGCCGAGGGGGCAAGCTTACCCCCAGCGTCAACGGCCCTGAGTGATAGGTTCGTCTCATTTGGCCAGCCACGGCCATGACCGGCCCCGGACCCCCGACGTCCACCATGCGCCAGCCGCTCGCCGCGGTTCCCTCCCCGGCGCCGCCCCTTGCCCTGAAGGATTTTCGGCCAGGAAAGGCAAACCCCGAGCCTGGGACTCCTGCCCCCCATGGTCAGTATGAGTGCTACGGAAATTTTTTCACTTTTTCATCGAGGGATAATTAGCAGCAGGCCCCCCCTGGTATTGGGCTGGCCCAAAATTTTGAGGAAAAATTCTCCCCGGTTGGGGGCACCTGTGCCCGTAGGAACACCCCCTACAAATGCGTCACGAGGAGTGGGCAGGGCGTTTGGTAAGGGTCTGGGAGATGCCCCCCAGAGATAGGCCCGGGCCATGAAATTTTGCAATAGTTTTTACCTAATAGTTTGTGCTATCATGCCTTCCATAAGACAATTCGGCTACAAAAGAGGAAACTTGTCGGGATTAAACTTGGGGAAAGATGCCCCCAAAACCATTTTTTTCTTGCGGTGGCCAAGGTTGCGGCAAAATCTCGGTTTAGTATTTGATTCTCCAAAGATTGTATTTTTCATGTCACATTGTCACATCAAACTCTTTTCTTAAAGTGAGGGACATTTTTTATGGTAGCCAAAAAGAAGACCCCGGCAAAACCCGTCGGCAAGCCTGCTATCGGCTCAGGGGCTCCTGGTCTAGCTCCCGCCTTCCCTAAGAAAGAACTGGACAAATGGCTTAAGGCTCACAAGACATGGAGCCACGATGACTGGCTGAAGCTCCTTGATGACCTCAAGGCCAAGGGTTATGGCAACCTGGTCGGGAAAAAGGCGGGTCGAGACTCGGTCGGATTGTACCTCGAGACCAAACGGGGCAAGTAAGTAGGTTCCTGTCTCGCCGGGATCCGTCGGCGGGCCTTGCTAGGCTTCAGCGCCCATGCGCAAGCCGTGGCGGCGGATACGCGGGCTTTGCTCACCCAAAAACATTCAAGATTAGAACACAGCCTTATTTTCATTGGCACCCCAAATTGTGTGATCGGCGCCAGGAGGGTTTCCAGGTGCTGAGTGTTGTCAAACTTTCAATCCAATGGCAGCCGCGCTGAAGAGCCGCGGTCCCGCAAAGGGAGGAAAGAAAATGAAAATGCGACGGGTTTTAATGGTATCAGCAGTTTTTGCCATGGCCCTGGCGCTGTGCGCCGGACCGGCCCTGGGCCAGGAGAAGGTAATCAAGATCGGCGCGCTTTACCCCCTGACCGGAAACCTGGCCCCTACGGGAATGGAATGCAAACGGGGCGTCGACCTGGCGGTGCAGATCATCAACGGCAAGTACGACCTGAACCTGCCCTTCGCTAAAGAGGAGGGGATCCCCAACCTGGGAGGCGCCAAGATCCAAATCATTTATGCAGACACGCAAGGCGACCCCAAGAACGGCTTGGCGGAGGCGGAACGTATGATCACCCAGGAGAAGGTTGTGGCGTTGATAGGCGCCTACCAGAGCGCGGTGACCAAAACCGCAAGTCAGGCCGCCGAGCGGTTGAAGATCCCCTACGTGTGTTCGGACTCCTCCTCGCCCACTTTGACCGAGCGCGGCTTCAAATACTTTTTCCGCGTGTCGCCCCATGATGGCACCATGGCTCGCAACCAGTTCGAGTTCCTCAAAGACCTGGAGAAGAAGACGGGCCAGAAGGTCGAGACCATTGGCCTGCTTTACGAAAACACCGAGTTCGGGGCCAATGTGGGCAAGCAGGAACGCCAATATGCCAAGGAGTTCGGCTACAAGGTCGTGGCAGACATTGCTTACGAGCAGAAAGCGAGCGACGTGACTAGCGAGGTGGGCAAGCTCATGGCGGCCAAGCCGGACGTGATTATGCACGCCGCCTACATCACCGACGCCATCCTCTTTACCAAGACCTTCAAGGAAATGAACGTGGTACCCAAAGGCTTCCTCACCATGGCCGGTTACATCGAGTCCGACTACCTGCCCTCGGTCAAGGCCGACGGCGACTATTTCATCGAGCGCTCGACCTTCGCTCTGGACCTTGCCAAGAATAAACCGCTGGTCGGACAGGTAGCCGATCTCTACAAGCAGAAATACAATATCGAGATGGGTGAGAACACCGCCCGCAGTTTCGCGGCGCCCTTCGTGCTGGCCGACGCTATCAACCGGGCCAAGTCCACAGCCCCTGAAGCAATAGTGAAGGCCCTCGGGCAAACCGACATCCCGGGCGACCAGTTTATCTACCCGTGGCAGGGAATAAAGTTCGATCCCAAGACCCATCAGAACATCTACGCCAGGGGCATGCTGGTGCAGATCCAGGACCAGCACTATTATACGGTCTGGCCCTGGGACGCCGCCAGTCGTGATGTAGTGTGGCCGTTCCCGCCCTGGAAAGACCGCAAGTAACGGGGCCTTCGGCTCAATCCCAGACCGCTGCTGGAGGCAACCGACCTCCAGCAGCGGACGACTCGGAGTGTTCACATATGGAACAAATAGTGCAACAGTTGGTCAATGGCGTGCTCATCGGCCTGGTTTATTCGCTGTTGGCCATCGGCCTTACCCTGATCTGGGGTGTGATGAACGTGCTCAACTTCGCGCACGGCGAGTTCCTGATGATCGGCATGTTCCTCTCCTACTGGCTCTACACGCTGGCGGGCGTCGATCCACTGTTCTCGATACCGTTCAACGCGGTGGCCCTCTTCTTGCTGGGGATGTTCATTTATCGTTTCATTATCAGCAAGGTGACGACAGGGCCTCTTCTGGCGCAACTGGTGGTCACCTTTGGCATAAGCATCTTTCTGGCAAACTTCGCCGCCTTTATCTGGACCCCGAATTACCGCTCGATCGGGCATACGATGTTGGGCGGCACCTGGCACATCTCCGGCATCATTCTCAGCGTCCCCAAGGTTGTCAGCTCGATAGGCAGCATCCTTACCTCCTGCGCGGTCTTCTGGTTTCTGCGCAATACCCGCACTGGCAAGGCCATCCTGGCAGTGGAAATGGACCGTGAAGCCGCGTTGATCATGGGCATCAACACCGAGCGCATCAACTCGCTTTCTTTCGGCATCGGCTCTGCTTTGGTGGGGGTGGCCGGGGCGCTGCTCGCAACCCATTACTACATTTATCCTTTCGTAGGCGGGACCTTCGGTTTGATTTGCTTTTGCATCGTGGCCCTGGGCGGGTTCGGCAGCATCGAAGGGGCATTCATAGCCGGTATCGTTGTGGGGGTCGCCCAGACGGTGGGCGGATATATTTTTGACCCGGCCTACAAGCTGGCAATCGTCTTCCTCATATACCTGATCACGGTCTGGATCAGGCCGCAAGGACTTATGGGGTGGTAGGGATGCGCGATATAACCGGCAAACAATTGACCGTGGGCGGCGCTGTGCTGGCGCTGTTTATCATCCTGCCGCTGTTGATTGTACCGTTTGGCCAACATGTCCTGATCATCACCTGCATCTTCGCCATGTGCGGAGTGGCGTGGAACATCATGGGCGGCTATGCGGGCATGTTCTCGTTCGGACAGGCGGCCTTTTTCGGGATCGGGGCCTACACCTCCTCCTTCCTGCTATTGACCTTCCATGTAAGCCCGTGGATCGGTCTGGTGGCAGGCGGGATTATCTCCTCCCTCGCGGCCGCGGCCATCGGTTACCCGTGCTCCAGTCTGCGCGGCCATTACTTCGCCATTGCCAGCATCGCCTTCGCAGAGATCGTCCGGATTTCTTTCAACAACTGGGAAATGGTGGGAGCGGCGGAGGGGCTTACCATTCCCATGATGAAAGAGTCCCTGGCCAACTTCATGTTCAATTCCACCAAGCTGCCTTACTGCTACATCATAATGGCCTTCCTGCTGCTGGCCCTGGCGGTTGGCCGCCTGGTGTCCACTTCCAAGATGGGTTACTACCTCCGGGCGATCAAAGAGAGTCATGAAGTCGCACAGGTGCTGGGGGTAAACGTAGTGCGCTACCGCCTATACGCAATCATGATCAGCGCCTTCCTCACTTCGATGGCCGGGACTTTCTATGCCCAGTATATTCTCTACATTGACCCGGCGAGCGTGATGATCCTGGCGGTTTCAGTCCAAATAGTGCTGGTGGCTATGCTGGGCGGGGCGAACACGGTGCTGGGGCCGGTGGTCGGGGCGGCCATCCTGATCCCGTTCTCCGAGTATGCCCGGGCATGGGTGGGCTACAAAGGCACGGGGTTTGACATGATCATTTACGGCGCCCTTATCACCGCCATCTCGATGTATCGGCCCAACGGCGTGTGGGGGGCCATCACCGAGCTGGTGCAGAGGAAGAAATGAAGGCTTCGCTATTGCTGGACGTGCAGGGCGTCAGCAAATATTTTGGCGGGCTGCGGGCCAATGAGGATATCTCTTTCCAGGTGAGCGGGGGACAGATCTTAAGCATCATCGGTCCCAACGGCGCAGGTAAGAGTACGCTGTTCAATTGCATCACGGGGTTCCACCGGCTGGACAAGGGCCGGGTGCTCTTCAAGGGCCTGGATATCACCAACAGGAAACCGCACACGATCGGCAAGCTGGGTGCCGTGCGCACCTTCCAGATCACGCAGGTGATCAGCGACATGACAGTGCTTGAAAACGTCATGACCGGCGGCTTCCTGCGGCACGTCCGCGTGAGGGACGTGCGCGTGAATGCCGAGGAGGTGCTGGCCTTCACGGGCCTGATGGCGAAGCGGAACTACAACGCACAGGCGCTGAGCGTTTCCGACAAAAGACGGCTCGAAGTGTCCATGGCCCTTGCGATGGAGCCCGAGTTGCTGATGCTGGACGAGTCCATGGCGGGGCTCACGCCGGTGGAACTGAGGGAGATGATCGAGCTGATCCGCAAAGTGCGTGCCAGGGGGATCACCATAGTCGTGGTGGAGCATGTCATGGAGGCGGTAATGGAGCTTTCCGACCGGGTGATAGTGCTCAACTCCGGCCGCAAGATCGCAGAGGGTTCACCCAAAGAAGTGGTGGCGGACCCCGAGGTAATCAGAGCTTACCTGGGAGATCGGTACCATGCTGTCTGTCCATAATCTGTCCGCTGGCTACAAGGGGCTTTTGGCCATCCAGGATGTCTCGTTCGAAGTCAAGCACGGCGAGGTCGTTTCACTGATCGGCTCGAACGGGGCCGGCAAGACTACCCTGCTCAAGACGATCATGGGCCTGCTAAAGCCGATGAAGGGGGAGATCCGCCTGAACGACCAAGTAATCTCCGGCCATCCTGCCTATGATATCGTCATGAAGAAGATCTCCCTGGTACCAGAGGGGCGGCGGCTTTTTCCGCGCCTGTCGGTGTGGGACAACCTGCTGCTCGGAGCCTACACCGTAAACTCCAAGGAACAGATTGCCGAAAGCTTTGAGACTGTCCTGCGGTTGTTCCCTTGGCTCAAAGAGCGTGCCGACCAGCGTGCCGGAACGCTTTCGGGCGGCGAGCAGCAGCAGGTGGCGATTGCCCGAGGGCTCATGTCCCGGCCCGATCTTCTCATGCTGGACGAGCCCTCCATGGGCGTCATGCCCAAGCTGGTCACCGAGATCTTCCGTACCGTGGAACATATCGCGGGCGAGGGCGTCACCGTGCTCCTGGTCGAACAGAACGTGTTCGAGGCCTTGCAGGTCTGCCACAGGGCTTACGTGTTGCAGACTGGCCGCATCGTCATGGAGGGCTCTGGCAGCGAGCTGTTGCAATGCGACATGGTGCGCCAGGCCTACCTGGGGATGTAATCGGTGGAATCAGGGCAACCGTTCACTGGTGGGCTGCTCATTTCAGCAGACGTGCAGAACGCCAAGTTTTGGAAAGGGTCAATCCTTTTGAAAGAACTCTCCGGGTGGCTTCGCCTCCTTTGCGGTGAAAGTTTACGATTCGTTTGCCGAGAAGTCCCAGCTGTTATTTCGACCCAACGAGTGCAGGCTGCGACCTGGTTTTTTTTTGCCAATGCCTGCACTCTCGTTTATGATGTTCCCAAGGGCTTGCAATGGACGACACCAAGAAAAGAAGACTCGAGATTTTTGATGTGATTTTGCGCTTGCGGTCCGAAGGCTTGACGGTGCTACTCATTGAACAGAATGTCTACGAAGCATTGCAAGTCGCGGATCGCGCCTACGTGCTGCAGATGGGTCGGATTGTTCTTGAAGGGGCAGGCAGGTGACGAGCTGCTGTCCCATGACGGGGTTCGCAAGGCATACCTTGGCATATCCTGATCCCTTAAACGCCCAAAAGGCATTAACTTGAGAGGAAACTGGCCTATGAAAGTTGACCTCCTCTACGGACGGGACGGTATCACCGTCGATTTGCCTCATGAGGCTCGTATAACCGTGATTCGCAAACATCCAATGATCCCCCTGGCGGACCCATTCGCCGAGGTGAAGAAAGCCATCGAGACACCGGTACAAAGTGATCCCCTGGCCAAGCTTGGTCGGGGTAAAAAAAATGTCTGCATTCTGATCTGCGATGTGACCAGACCGGTTCCGAATGGGACTATCCTGCCGCCTCTTTTGGACGCCCTCTGTTCCACTGGCATTTCTAAGGATAATATCCTGATTCTCGTTGCTACGGGTTTGCACCGACCCAACGAAGGGAAGGAACTGAAGGAAATCATTGGTTCGGACGAGATCTATAACTCTATTCGCGTGGAGAACCACTTTGCGCGGGATCAAAATGCCCACGTTGAGCTGGGAAAAACTTCCAGTGGAATCCCTATCGCAATCGATCGCCGCTTTGTCGAGGCAGACTTGAAGATTGTGACCGGTTTGGTGGAACCCCACTTCATGGCAGGTTATTCGGGTGGGCGGAAAGTTGTCGTACCGGGCGTGGCCTATCAAGATACCATTCTGAAGCTTCATACAGCTCATATCCTCGAGCATTGCAAGGCTGTCAACTGTGTCATCGAAGGGAACCCTCTGCACAATGAACAGATGGAAATTATCCGGACGCTAGGGGGAATTTTAGCTCTGAACGTGGTCATTGATGACGAGAGACGAATCGGTTTTGTCAACTTTGGTGAAATTGAGACCAGTCACCTTGAGGCGGTAGCCTTCATGAGGAAATATGCCGAAGTCAGAATTCCTAGGCGTTTTAAAACCATTGTCACTACTAGCGCCGGATATCCTCTTGATAAGACTTATTACCAAACCATCAAGGGCATGGTAGGTGTCCTAGAGGTGCTGGAGCCAGGCGGAAACATCATCATTGCCAGCGAGTGTTCCGAGGGGATGGGGAGCCGTGAATTCATAGAGGCTCAGCGTCTTCTAGGCAAGATAGGTCCTGAGCATTTCATGTCTACATTGGAAACCCGTGAAAAGGCGCTAATTGATGAATGGCAGACTGAGATGCTGGTCAAGGCCTTGAAAGTGGGGCGTGTGCAGTTATACACAACGGGGCTCAATGAAAAAGTACTGAAAGATGTTTACGTCGAGCCGGTACCATCGGTGGAAGAGGCTGTGATGGCAAGTATGAAGGCTCAGGATGATTTCGAAATTGCCGTGGTGCCTGAAGGACCGTATGTCATCCCTCTTTTTGATAACATATTGACAACTTAGGTGTTCTAGTGGAGTGTTTCATAATTAGCTTCTCGAAGCCAAAAACTTCCCCTATCCATTGCATACCTGGAACTTATACTCCTGCGCCAATAATTTTGGCTCCTGGCAAGATATTGACATATGAACCCCTGTGTGATTGAGAAAGGTGAAGTAAAGATAATGACACTTAGAGAACTTAGGAATTATCTTGCAGCTTCTATGGCCTAGGCCAAGTTAACCTTTTCTTCCTAACTGTTATTTATTTTCTACCTATCTTCCAGGATATTGCTCCTGATCTCCGACTCATATCTATCTTTAGTATCTCCTCCAATATCACTTATGACGCCAAGTATATGCCCAACTTCATAGTGATCGATCAAAATAACCGAGGGACCCCGCCTTAGCCGCAGGGTCCCTCTTTATAGCTCTCAGTTTTCAGTGGTCAGCTTTTCAGCTTTAGCCTTCGTTTTTAGTCCTTTGCCTTCAGCTGATAGCTGATAGATTACATAGCCTTGGGGTGGGCCGGGGCGGGGGCCGGCGCCGGCGCGGGGGCCGGGGCCTTCTCTTCCTCCGCCGGTTCGCCCTTCTCCTTCTGGGCCGGAGGCCGTTTCTTGGGGACCGACCTGGGGGAGCTCACGGGGAAGGATTGCAGATAGCGGGAGGCCGCCCAGCCGATTGTACCGGTGCTCAGGTCCCGAACCTGGAACCAGCCGCCGGCATTCGTGCCCAACATCTCCACCTGCTGGTTGAAGCTCAGGGTGGTGAGGATGGGGTTGCCGGTGCTGGGTCCGGACCGGAGTGCGAGGCCGTCCACCGCTACATAAAAATAAGGCGGTCCGGGGGCGGGGGGCATGGTGGCCTCGGGCCCCGGGCCGGTGCTCTCCGGGTAGGTGGAGGGCTGCTCACAGGCGCTCACCAGGGCGAGGATTAACCCTAACAGCAGCAGGCCGCTAACGAGCCGTGGTTTCATGATTTTCCTCCTTTATTGCTCCTCTTTGAGATTGCTGATGCGCCAGTTTCCCTTCTCTTTGACGAATTGCACCTGAAATCTCTGGGTGCCGCTGGAAAGCTCCTTGGTCTCGCGGTTCCGGACGTCCACATACCAGATAACCCAGGCCAGGGCATGGTCGGAATCGATGGCCTGGACTTTATCCACCGTGAACACCAGGTTGGCGAAATCGTAATCCTTCCAGTATTTCAGGGCCTCTTGGCGCTTCAGATCGTAGGCAAGAAAGCTGGCGGAATACACGCTCATGAAGCTGTTGATATTCTTTTGCAATTGGGCATTGCGCAAGGTTGATAGCACGGCTTCCAGTTGGTCTTTCAGGTTTTCGGCCGGTGCGCCGGGCGTTGCCAGAGTTGGAGGCGCCTGGGATTCCGCCACCGGAGGCGCCGGGGTTGTACCGGTCCGGCTGAAGATCACGATGAGCAGCAGGATGATGATGATCCCGGCCCCGGCCAGGGCGCCGATGACCCAGGGCGGCAGACCCTGGGGCGCCGGCGGGGGGCCGGGCGCCGGAGCCGGGCCGGGCGGAGAGGCCTCGCCGGCCGGCGCCGTAACCCCCTGGAGGACTTCTCCTTTCAGGGGCGAGTCGCATTCGTGGCAGAAATGCTGGCCTGGCGAAACCCGCACCCCGCATTGGGGGCAGAAGATATCCCCCTCCTCCGGATGCATCAAAAAACTGCCGCAGTTATTGCAATAACGCTGCCCTTCTTCATATGCCGCCTGGCAATGAGGACATTGGGGCATAATTCACCTCCGGCGCCGGATTCGATACCGGTATACGGTTGCACAGTGACATGTAAGCGCACAACCCCGAAAATGTCAATAATTATTTAAGTTAAGGGATTGGGGATTTGCCAGGGTGGCTGGCGGCTTTTGCATTGAGACCCGCGCCCCTTTACCTTATAATTTAATGGAGGAATAATCGAATTTAGAGGGGAAACCAGCAGTGGCTGCGGCCCTGTTTAAATTGAAAAATTGGTTCAGTCGCAAGAGCCAATCTTCCCGGCCGCTCTCGCTGGGGCCGCCTCCGGAGCTGCTGGCACGCTACCTGCAATACAAGCGGCTGCTGGCGGCCAACAGCGCCAGCCTCGCCATCGCGGCTGACCTCCAGACCAAGGTGAACGAGGGGTTTCCCTTCGAGGTGCATTACGTGCGCCAGGCCTGCGAGCGCCCGTCCGGGTGGAACTCAAAGAGGATGCCATCACCGCTCGGGCCGACGCCATGGAGCCGGCGGCCCTGGAAGGCAAGCTGGAGATTCTCGGCCGCCTGATGATGCTCAGCAAACAACTGGACATGGAGATGCTGGACGATGAGGCGGCGGACCGCTGCTACCGGGAGTTTGTCACCGAGGGCCATACCCTGCGGCGAGCTAAGAAGCCCCTAAACCCTTCATGAGAAAGATCGGTTGCCAACGGCGGCTGCCTTCCTTCGGCAGGCGAGAGGTGATCGGCCAACTGAGGAGGTTCACAAGAAATGGGACGTGTTCTGGCCGTCGATGACGAACTGGACATGCTGGCCTTGTTGAAGATGATCGTCGAGGGCTATTCCGACCATCGGGTGGTGGCCACCAACAACCCCCTCGAGGCCGCCGGGTTCCTGGAAAAGGAAACCTTCGACCTGGTGCTCACCGACCTGAAGATGCCCGGCATGGACGGCCTGGAGCTCCTGGCCCTGGCCAGACGGCGGGATGAAGACGCCCTGGTGCTGGTCATCACCGCCTACGGCTCTTTAGAGTTGGCCGAGGAGGCCATGGCCAAAGGCGCCTTCGACTACATCACCAAGCCCTTCCGCAAGGAGCAGATCCTGCTGGCCATCGACAAGGCCATGCGCTGGCGGGAGATGCAGCGTCAGAACCGGGAGCTGAAGCGGCGTCTGGAAGGGGCTAAATAGGGCCGCGGCGGACTCTCGCCTTAATCGTGCAGCAAGGAGGAAATACATGATATGGTTCATCCTCATGTTGGTCGCTTTTCTGGTGCTCCTCTATTTTAAGGGCGGCTGCTGAGGCCGTGGTTAACCGCGGCTTAGTTTAAGCCGCCCGGTAAAGCAAAGGCGGACCCACAGGTCCGCCCCCGCTTGCCATAAACCGAAAACCGAAACCCGCTTCACCCCCTGGCCTGGGCCTCCGCCGCCTCGGAGGCTGGCACCACCAACACCGGCACCTGCAGGCCCCGATGGGCCACCTCCCGGATCACCCGTTCGGTGACCGAGCCGATGAGGTGCCGGCTGACGAAGCCGTGGCCGTGGCTGCCCAGGACCAGGAACTTCACCGGTCCAGCCCCCTCCAGGAAAGAGAGGATAGCCTCGGAGACGTCCTTTTCCCCCTCCAGCAGCTGGGGGCGCACCTCCACCCCGGCCTTTTGCCCCCGTTGGCCGGCCTCCTCCAGGATTTTCTGCCCGTAGGCGTGCTGCTCCTCTTCCAGATGGCGGTCGATGAAGGCGAAATAGCCGGCCTTGCGGCGCTGAATGACCGTCAGGACGTACACCGGCCGGTTCAGGAGGTGCGCCAGATAGAGGGCCGTTTCCATGGCTTCCCAACCCGGGGCGGAGCCATCCACCGCCACTACAATGGGTTTGCCGCTTGCTTCGGCCATCAATGGTGCCCTCCTTTCTTGAAGATCATGCCCACCAGCAGGCCGGCGGCTAAGGCGATGAACACCGCCATGAAGCCGAAGAGTACCGGGTGGTTCTGGGAGACCGAGGTCAGCCAGCTCTCCAGGCCCACCTTTTTGATCTGGATGACGTCCCTGCCGTAACCCACCGGTTGCCCATGCAGGAAGGCAAAGGACTCCACCACGTAGCGGCCCTCGGTGGCTGCGGGGGGAAAGCGAAAATAGTGTTTGAAGAGCCGGCCTTCGGCAATCTCCAGGCGTTGGGGATCGGCGACGATGTTATAGAGGTTGGCCTCTTCCTTGATCTTTACCAGCCCCTTGAAGATCAGATCTGCATCCTCGGCCGCGGCCCCGCCCCGGATGAGGTGTAACTTCATCTGTTGCCTCACTGCCCCATACCCCAGTCCCAGTTCCTGGGCGGTTTCCGGGGAGACGATCTGCTCCACCGGCTTGGTGCTGTGGATCTTGTAGATGAAGGGGGCGTTGCTGACTTGGTACTGCTTCACCGTCATCCAGAAAGGCCCCACCCGGCCCTTGACCGAGAGTTTGACCTCCTCGCTCTTTTCCGCGGTGAGCCGAATGATGAGGTCGCAGTCCTTGACGGGGCTGACGCCGAAAAAGTAAATCCGATCCCCCTGGTAGGAGAGGCCGATTTCGATGAGGTTTTTGGAGGCCGCGGTGACCACCTTCTCCTGGGCCCCGGGGGTGACGGCCAGGGCCGCCCCCGGGCTGCCGCCGGCCAGAAAGAGAACCACTAAGAAAAGCATGAGCCGTTTCATCTTAGTGCCCCCCTCCGGCCGAGGCCAGGCTCACCAGGTCGCTGGGGGTAAGAACCAAATCCAGGAACATTTTTACGGTCAGGACCAGGACGATGATGGCCAGCAAGATGCGAATCTGCTCCCCTTTGAGGCGTCTGCCGGCGATGGCCCCGAACTGGGCGCCGATGGTGGAGCCGCCCAGGAGGATCAAGGCCAGCAGCAGATCCACGGTCTTGTTGAACATGGCCTGCTGCAAGGTGACATTGGCGGAAGTGAGGACGATCTGGAACAGGTCAGTGCCGATGGCGACGATGGTGGGCATGCCGATGATATAGATCATGGCCGGCACCATGATGAAGCCGCCGCCCACCCCCAGCAAGGCCGCCATGACCCCCACGGTGGCGCCGATGGCGAAGGGGAAGATGGCGGAGGTGTGCAAACCCGAACGGTGGAAGTCCATCTTCAGGGGCAGTCTATCCAAGATGCGGCCCGACTTGGGGGCCACCATCCCCTCGCCGGCCACCGCGGCGCCGCTACGGCTGCGCCTGATGGTGCGCCAGGACTCGATGAACATGGCGCCGCCCACCAGCCCCAGCATGACCACATACACCATCTTCATGACGAATTCGAAGTTGCCCATGGCCCGCAACACCTTGACCACCTGCACCCCGACGGTGCCGCCGGTGATGCCCCCGGCCAGGATGATCAAGCCCATCTTAAAGTCCACGTTGCCCAGGCGCCAGTGAGCGTAAGCCCCGGAACTGGCCCCGGCCACGATCTGGTTGGAGTCGGAGGCCGCGGCCACCGCCGGCGGGATGCCGATCATCATCAGCAGCGGGGTCAGCAAGAAACCGCCCCCCACCCCGAAGAGCCCGGAGAGAAAACCCACCAGGCCGCCGATCCCCAGGACCAGGAAAAAATTAATGCTCATACCTGCTATGGGAAGATAGATCTCCATGCTGCCTGCTCCCTCCCGGTTAAAGATGGAAGATAGTATGTTAAATTTCTCACAAGGTGTCAAGGATATCTTTTTTGCCCAGGAGTTGAATTGGGGGAGGGGAAAAGAGCTTTTTTGTAAGTGTCCCTTTCCCCCTCCCCCAAACCCCCACTCCCAATCCCTTAAGGGAAAAATATGGGGCGGGCACTGCCCACCAAGACGTCAGGGCAACAGTGGCACAGGCTTCCAGCCTGTGATCGGGTCGCTCCCAAGATCGTCAAATATGGGAGTCATTAAGGACCGAGGTTAATATGGAAAAAGTAACTAGCAGTCACTTCTTGAGAGATATCAAGGTAACAGCGTTATAAGAGGCATTATTCAGCTCGTTCCATTAGGCATTGGTGGCGCAGCTGATGTTTCCTTATTGGTTACTTTAGAGAAAATTAGGGGAGAAAGGACCAGGGAGTTTTTTGACGAGTTAGCAAAAGGAAATATTCTTGTAGACTCGTCACTCTTAGAATCTGAAGACTTTTTGCACTGCTATTTTGCCACAGTCAAATATGCTCTTAATTCAAGGAGACGCGAAAAGAGTAAAATGTTCGCAAGACTATTGAAATCATCGGTGACTGGGGAGGGACCACATGGCGTCGATGAATATGAGGATTTCCTAAATATATCGGATGAATTAAGTTATCGGGAATTACAGGCTCTAAGTATTTTGGATCAATTTTCAGATAGGCAAAGGACGAGTGACCAGAATGATGCTCAATGGGCTATTACTTTTTGGGAAGAATTTATTCAGCGTGTTTCAAATGAATTAAGTATTCCCCCAGACGAAGGAATTGACTTCTTGAAAAGAATATCCCGTACAGGCTGCTATGAATTATTAACCGGTTTTTACGGCCCTAATAATATGGGCAAAGTTACTCCAACTTATAGAAGGTTAAAAAAATTCATTTTAGAGAGTTCAGTAACCTAATAAAGCGAATAATGCTCCATTGAGTAGTGGAGGTTTGGGATGAGAAGCCGGAGCCGCAGGTCCCGCTTCTCTTTTACTTAAGGGATTGGGGGAGGGGTTTTAGGGGAGGGGGTAAGGGCCGGCGGCCCTTACCC